>ERZ795053.5783-NODE-5783-length-12615-cov-4.424045_pt1 | contig 12615 bp, 11 predicted proteins | sample MGYA00375137_ERZ795053 | MGnify/ENA primary metagenome ERZ795053 (study PRJEB30182, sample SAMN05720284) | activated sludge metagenome | isolation source: Anaerobic digester | place: Hong Kong | collected 2014-12-17 ... | reverse complement strand
GGGTCAACATAGTCAACCCTGAAAACCCGGGTAAGGAAGTTGAAAAACTGTACAAGAGTCTGATGTCCGAATCAGGTAATTAAAAAAACATTGAATGGTCAATCTCCTTCATATAGAATACAAAAGTGAAGGGGATTTTTTTATGATGAGAAGAGAACGGATAATAAAGGCATTTGAATTCAAGGAAACCGAAAGGGTACCCATGGACCTGGGTGGCATGAGGTCTACTTCTGTCAGTTGCTTCAGATATGCTGAACTTAGGAAATATCTTGGACTGCCCGATGGTCTTCCGCTGATATATGATGACTTCCAGATGCTTGCAATACCTGAACCCGATGTGCTGGACCGTCTGGATTGTGATGTGGTTTTCCTTGACGGAAAATACAGCAATGCATTTGATGAGAGACACAGATTCAAATACTACGGCTTCAATGGAAGGCTTGATGCCATGGTGGCTGACCCGGATTCATATACTGTACTGGAGAACGGTACCATCATAAAGGACGGAAAATCCATGCCATCTGCATCCACGGTCTTTGATGAACCCCACGGCGGGAATGCATTTGACCTTGACAACCTTTACAGGGTGGACCTTGTTGAATTCCGTGAGAGAATGGAACGCGAGAAAATAACCGGCAGGGAGCTTGAGGATCTTGCGGCAATGTGTGAAAGAGCCAGGAAGGCTACGGACAGGGCTATTTTTCTCAATGGTTATGAGATACCCCTTGGATTCATCGGTGGCATTGCAAACGGCTCTATGCTCAGCATCCTGGACCCGGACCATATAAAGGAATACCATGACATAAAGGCAGAATACTATGCAATGAACATGGAAAAGATAGTGAAAGCCGTGAAAGGTAAAGTTGACTTGGTTCTTACAGGAAACCAGGACCTTGGAAACCAGAACCAGACAATGATTTCACCGGATGCCATTGCAGAAATGTGGATGCCCTATTTCAAAAGAGTCAATGACGCAGCCCATGGAGCATGGGGTGAGGCCAGAACCTTCCTGCACTCCTGCGGTGCAATCTATGATGTCATAGATCAGGTGATTGATGCGGGGTTTGATATATTGAATCCGGTTCAATGGACGGCGGGAGGACATTCCTACAAAGAATGGAAGGATAAAGCCAGGAACAGGCTTGTACTGTGGGGCGGAGGAGTTGACAGTCAGCATCTGCTTCCCCTTGGAAGTGTTGATGACATCAGGGCACAGGTCAGGGAAGTAGTTGAATATATGAAAAAGGACGGCGGATTTGTTTTTTGCAATATCCACAATCTTACTGCTGAAGTATCGCCTGAGAAGATAGAAGCCATATATGATGAGGCTTCAAAGGTAAAATAATACGGGAATTTAACTCTCAGTTTAAAATCCCGATGAAATTTAATAATCAGTTTATTGTACAAACCCGTGGAAGGAATATCATGAAACCATGGGTTTGTTTCATTTTGACAGAAGGCCCCTGCTTCTGATGGGGATAGGTGCCTGCTGCGGTATATATGCTGCCACGGGAGAGTCTTGGGTTTATCCCATATTGATTCTTGCTGCAATTTCAGCACTTGGTCTGGCTGCGGGAACTTCCGTAAGGCTTGTGCTGTGGTTTGCTGCTATCTCATTGCTGTTTGCCTTATGGGGATTCATTGCAGGTGAAAGCATGGATTCATCATATTCAAGGTTTGAGGGAGAAAAATGCAGCATGGTGGGAAGGGTTGTTTCAGTCGACGCTCAAAAAGACAGATACACCCTGGTAACAGTAAGACCTACGGGTTTTCTGCAAAGAAAAGTAAAGGTCTACCTGTTTGACAACAGGATGGATTTCATCCAGGGGGACGCAATATTTCTTGAAGGAAGACTTCAAAAACCCGAAGGTTCAACCAACCCCGGAGGGTATGATGCAAGGAAACTCTATTATGGAGATGGGATTACTGCCATGCTGTTATGCAGCGAGGGGGATGTGTACCTGATTGAGGGATTTTCCCTTGGTCACGTTTTCGGGCTATTAAGGAGGGATATTCAGGACAAGTGCAGGGAATACCTCGGAGAGGAGAATGGTGATCTTGTATCAGCCATGCTGATCGGAGACAAAACGCGGCTTAAGCAGGACACCCTGGATGCCTTCAGGGACAGCGGTCTATCCCATACCATGGCTGTTTCCGGGTCACACGTTGCATATATTCTTGTCCCGTTGTATTTCATATTTTCGCGGATTGGCATTGATAAGCGAAAGTATTATCCATGGCTGATTGTGCTTCTCATATTCTTTGCGATGCTTGCGGGAATGCAGCCTTCCGTCATCAGGGCAGGTCTGACAGCGGCAATACTTCTGGTTGGAGGTATTCTTGACAGAAACCCTGAACCACTGAACAGCCTGGCAGCTTCTGCTTTGATTATACTATTGTTCAATCCATTCAGTCTCTACGATGCAGGATTCATTCTATCCTACACAAGCGTACTATCCATTATGATTTTATATAAACCAATTGTGTCCATTCTGGGAACCAATCCTGTAGCCCGTATAGTTTCCATGAGCCTTGCCGTCCAGCTGGGACTGCTGCCGGTTACTGCAAAACTCTTCTACAGTATCCAGGTATTTTCAATCTTTGCAAACATACTGGTTTTCCCTGTAAGGGCGGTTCTGGCGGTTCTTGGCTGGATAATGTATATCCTATCCGGCCTGCACACTGCATTCGGAAGTCTGCTTGGAGGTCCGGTAGGAATCCTTGCAGGGATCATGTCATCAACAGCCGGATTGTTCTCGGATTCCTCCCTTTCCGTTGTCAATGTTCCATACATTCATCCTGTTGTCATTGGGTTGTATTACTCAGGTTTGTGGTTTTTATTAAAAGAAAGGAAGAAAGGGATGCTTTATCCGGTGGTTTGTACTGTTTTGATAACACTCTATTTTCTATTTGCAGCAATTCCTTCAAATACATGGGTGTTCCTTGACTCAGGAAAGGCTGATTGCATCATAGTCAAAACCTGCACCGGGAGGGATATTCTGATTGATGCAGGCGAATACATGCAGGGGAATTCACTTGCACACTTCACCGGTGACTATATTGACTGTATATTCATAAGCCATGCACATGAGGATCATATGGGAGGGCTTTTTGACATTCTGGACAGATTCAGGGTGGGGGCTGTGTATGTTCCTGGATGCAGCGGTGCAAACATCAAGGCAGTCATTGATATGTGCCTGGAAAAGGGGATTCCATGCATCAGTCTGCTGGCAGGGGATGTACTGGAAATCGACGGGTGCACCCTTGAAATAATGAATCCTGCAGATTATGAGTATTTGTCTTTAAATGATACTTCCATGGTGATAAAATTAACACAAACGGACAGGACCATTCTATTGTGCGGGGACAGTGAGATTGCTTCGGAGCTTGATATGCTGGCAAGGGGATGTGACCTGAAGGCCGATGTGCTGAAGGTGCCCCACCACGGGGCGGTCAATGCAGCAGAACAGGATTTCATCGATGCTGTGGATGCAGGGATTGCAATAATTACATGCGGGGCGGATGACTATAACCACCCTTCTGCCAAGACCCTTGCACGACTTGCCGGTTGTGACATATATAGAAGTGATGTGAATGGAGCTATAATCATTAAACTGACGAAAAACGGTTATAGAGTTGATACGGAGAAACAATGAATTATAACAGGCTGAAGGCTGAACTGGGTGAAAAGCGCATCAGGAATCTTTATCTTCTTTATGGTGATGAGCCATATCTCATAGGTAAACTTGTTGAAAGAATAATTGCCATTGCGGAGGAACAATCAGGCAAGGACATTGAACGCAGTGGATTTGGTGCGGATGTCAGTCCGGCGGACCTTGAAATGGCTGTTGGGACGAACTCATTCTTCGGGAGCGGCAGGATAATCATCTGCAGGGATACCGGTATTTTCAAGGGGAAAAGCCGTTTTGAGGCATTCAAGGATGTCCTTGGCAGGATTCCCGTAGATGTTTATGTAATATTCATTGAAAAGGATGTCGATGAAAAAAATGAACTTTTCACTGAGATGAAGAAAGCCGGATACGCATATAAAATTGAGATGCGGAAAAGCAGCGAAATAATGGGTTACATAGCCGGTCGTTTCAAAAAACAGGATAAAAAGATTACGGCTGCAAACCTCAGTCTGTTCATAGAGCTTTCCGGGACATCATTGCAGGATATTGAATCCGACATTGAAAAAATACTTCTCTTCATGGGAGATTTGAAAGAGGTTCGAAGGGAATATATCCTGAATCTATGTTCCGGCAGCAGTACCCATAGGATATATGAGCTGATGGATGCTATTTTCACAAAGAATGGTGACAGGGCACATTTTCTCATGAAGGAGCTGTGGTCTGACAAGATGCCTGTGCAGGTAATGATTTCATCTATACATTCAAGGCTATTGGAACTCCTTGAAGTTAAAATGGCAGTGGCAAGGGGGGATGCTCCCGTTATACTTAGGAACAACAGGCCGGTACAGGACTTTATCATAGATATTTTAAAAAAGCAGGCTGCCGGTTACTCTGAAAAAGCCTTGAGGAGCTTCATAATCGAAGCTGCTGAATTGGATTACAGGATCAAGTCGGGTGAAATAGCGGGGGAAACCGGTCTTCTTGTCCTTGTAAATGAAATAACAGGGGTATAAGATATACAAAACATACAGGCGGAGGCACTTTTATGAAATGGACAAGACAGCAATATATTGATTATCTGACATTCGGGGATTTCAAAAGACCCATGTTCGTGGAACTCTTTGGACCGCTGGTGGGACTTGATAATGAATGGCGGGCACAGGGGGCACCGGAGGATAAAATCGGAATGGTAGGTTTTGACTGGGATTATGTACCTTATGTAAGCTGCGGGGGAAATACCGATATCTTCGGTGGGCCCAAGAGTGGGATAATTGAGGAAACGGCTGAATATATCATAGAATCAGATCAACTGGGCAGAAGGATGAAGCTCATGAAGGGCAAGGCTACGGTTCCGCTGCCCATGGATTATCCGGTCAGAAACATGGAGGATTGGCTGAAGTATAAACCTCTTTATCTCTTCGATGAAAGACGCATCGACTGGACCCAGGTGGAAAAGGCAGTCCATGAACAAAAAAACGGCAGCCTTGTATTGGCATCAATTCCGGGAGGGTTTGATTTGCCGAGGCAGTTGATGGGTGAAGAGGAGCTCTGTTATGCATACTATGAACAGCCTGAGTTGATAAAGGATATCCTTGATACTGCTGCAGAAACGGCAATTTCGGTACTGGAACGCATCACTGAGAAGGTCACCATTGACCAGCTGAGTGTCCATGAGGACATGGCAGGCAAGAGCGGTCCTCTGATTGGACCCGGACAGATTGAAGAATTCATAAAACCATACTATCTTAAGGTATGGAATATGCTAAGTTCACAGGGGACACGGATATTTTCGCAGGACAGCGACGGTAACATGGACCCGGTCATTGATGTTTTCCTTGAAAGCGGTCTGACGGAAATGTATCCCATGGAACCGGGCGCTGGAATGGATATTGTGAAGGTCCGTGAAAAATATGGAAATCGTTTGTCATTGAAGGGTGGCATCAACAAATATGTTCTCCGTGACAGCAAGGAAGCAATAAGACGGGAACTGGAGTACAAGATGCAGGACAGTATGCAAAGGGGTGGTGTTGTTTTTGGACTTGACCACAGGATTCCAAACGGAACACCATTTGAATATTATGAGTACTATGTTGAACTGGGGCGGGAGCTTCTTGGCATTGAACCTCTGACAGATGATATGAAGGGTTGGATGCGACAGGCATTCTAAGGCAAAAAAAAACGGGGTAACCCGTTTTTTCATGTCTTTGTCAAGCCATTTTGTTCAGGGCTTTTACAAGCCTTGATTTGTCTCTGGCGGCTTTGTTCTTATGAATAAGGCCCTTGCTGGCTGCTACATCCAAAGCAACAGTTGCCTTTTTGACCTTTTCCGCAGCATCAGCGGCACTTGAATCCACTGCAAGACGTGCTGACTTCAATTCTTTTCTCAAAGCTGATTTGGCTGATGAATTCGCAGCATTCTGTCTCTTACTGACCTTAACTCTCTTCATTGCGGATTTAATATTAGGCAAAGCTTTCACCTCCTGTCACTTTTTTAGCTAAGTCATTGTACCATGATAACCAAACCTTTACAAGCCTGCATTTTTCCCACCTCACTTCCTGCCCTAAAAACAAAAAAGTTACCCGGATTTTAATTTCACCTCCGGGGTAAAATTAGAATCTTTTAACTTTCACCCCCGGAGGTGAAAGTTAAAAAAGGGGTGGGGTTTGGGGATCGAGGTGGATGGTGATATAATTGTTGCAGGCATATCTTTTTAGCTGGACTGCATCATAACCGGAGGTGATACCATGAGAAAAACGAAAATAATATGTACTATGGGACCGGCCACGGAGGGCAGATGCGAGGAATTGATTCTAAACGGCATGGATGCGGCAAGATTTAATTTTTCCCATGAGAATTATGAAATACATGGCAGGCGGATACGGGAGCTGAAGGAGGCAAGGGAGAGGCTCAAGGTGCCGGTTGCAATGATAATAGACACAAAGGGACCTGAAATGCGAATAGGGGTTCTGAAAAAGAAGTTTGATCTGAAGAAAGATACCAGGATAAGGCTTGTGGTCGAGGACATCGAGGGTGATGAGAATGCAGTTTCAATAACAAACAAGATGCTCTATGAAAAAGTCAGTCCGGGCCAGTCCATTTTCATTGATGACGGAAGGATAGAACTTGCAGTAATTGAAATAATTGGAACCGACATTGTCTGCAGTGTAATATCAGGCGGCCCCTTGTCCAGCCGCAAGGGCGTCAATGTTCCTGACTGCGACACCGGTCTTCCCTTCATGACGGAAAAGGACATACAGGACATAGAATTTGGAATTGAGAACGACTTTGATTATGTGGCACTGTCGTTTGTCCATTCAGCAGCCGACATCTACAAGGTCAGGGGAATCCTTAAGAAAAAATACAGGGAAGACATCAAGATTATTGCAAAGATTGAAAACCGGGAAGCTGTTAATAACATCGATGAAATAATTGAAGCTGCAGACAGTATTATGATAGCCAGGGGAGATATGGGCATTGAGCTTCCCTTGAGTCAGGTTCCGGTCATTCAGAAAAGGCTGATCAAGAAGTGTTACTCATCAGCAAAACCGGTCATAGTTGCTACCCAGATGCTGGAAAGCATGACGGAAAACCCCCTTCCTACCAGAGCGGAAGTATCAGATGTAGCAAACGCAATTTATGACGGAACCAGTGTGGTAATGCTGTCAGGGGAAACCGCCGCCGGCGATTTTCCTATAAAGTCTCTTCAGACAATGGCTCGTGTAGTCGAGGACACTGAAGCCGATATAGACTACGAATCCCGCTTCGCAATAGAGAATTTTGATATGATTGAGAAAAACGCATTGAATATCATCAGCAAAGCTGCCGTTATGACAGCCTTTGAGATAAAGGCCAAGGCCATTGTCATGCCGACAAGGACCGGGAATTCGGCCAGGATGGTTTCAAGTTTCAGGCCGTCCACTCCGATTATTGCGATTACAATGAAGCCTACAATCCAGCGGCAGCTCAATATGTCATGGAATATAAGGCCCATGCTCAGTGAGTTCATCGGCGACCAGAAACAGCTGTTTGAAAATGTTATGAACAAAGCATGTGAAACCAAACTTGTAGAAGAAGATGACCAGGTCATCATGATTGCAGGAATCCCAACGGGAAGTTCGGGTAAAACCAACATGATGAAGATACATAAAGTGGGAGAAGCTGTGGTCGGAGACTGAAATTAGTCATAATTAGCTTGATATAAATTGTTTTTCTGATAGAATTATCATGAATAAAAGCGAGAAATGGAGTAACTTAAATGGCACTTATAACATCAAAGGAAATGTTCAAAAAAGCATATGAAGGCGGATACGCAATAGGCGCTTTCAATGTGAATAATATGGAAATAGTCCAGGGGATTACTGAGGCTGCGAAGGAAGTGAACGCACCTTTGATCCTTCAGGTTTCAGCAGGCGCAAGAAAGTATGCGAAGCATGTTTACCTCATGAAGCTCATTGAAGCGGCAATCGAGGATACAGGACTTCCGATCTGCGTGCATCTTGACCATGGTGACAGTTTTGAAACCTGCAAATCATGCATAGACGGCGGATTTACATCAGTCATGATAGACGGTTCACATCATTCATTCGACAAGAACATAGAAGAAACAAAAAGAGTGGTTGAATATGCACATGCAAGGGGAGTAGTGGTTGAAGCTGAACTTGGAAGGCTCGCAGGAGTTGAGGATGATGTAAATGTTTCTGCAGAAGATGCTTCGTATACAAGACCTGACCAGGTTGAGGAATTCGTAGCAAGGACCGGGGTTGATTCACTTGCAATTGCCATCGGTACAAGCCATGGAGCATACAAATTCAAGGGAGAGGCCAAACTCAGGTTTGATATCCTTGAGGAAATCCAGAAAAGGCTTCCCGGATTCCCCATAGTCCTTCACGGAGCTTCATCTGTTGTTCCTGAATATGTGGAACTCATAAACAAGTACGGCGGAGAAATGCCCGGAGCAAAGGGAGTACCGGAAGATATGCTTAGAAAAGCAGCTGAAATGGCCGTTTGCAAGATCAACATAGATTCTGACCTCAGACTTGCCATGACTGCCGCAATCAGAGAGCAGTTTGCCCTTAATCCTGCCGAATTCGACCCAAGGAAATATCTGGGTCCCGGCAGAGACTTCATAAGAACGATTGTGAAGCATAAACTTGTAAACGTACTCGGTTGCAACGGAACTGCAGACTCATATTGAAAAGAACATTAAATCGGACCGCTTCACAGCGGTCCTTTTTTAGGGGGCTGAAATGAAAAACATAAAAGAAATCAATCCGGTGGAAGGTCCTGCGGGCATTTTCAGAAGAACCCTGGAATACACCGAAGAAGCCATGGTGTGTCATTTTACTATGAAAAAAGGTGCAATTGTACCCCTTCATAACCACCATGCTGCCCAGATCGGTTATGTAATCAGCGGAAAGATCCAATTCAATCTTGAAAATGGTAACGGATTCATTGCCGAAAATGGTTGTTCATACTGTTTTGACAGGTTCGAATACCATGGTGCTGAGGTCCTTGAGGATTCCGAGGTAATGGAAACCTTCTCGCCGGCCCGGGATGAATATAAATAATCAAGCCTTTATATCCGAAGACAGAGCTCTGCGAATATAGGAGAATGCCATTTTAAGAATGACACCGTAGTAAACCGGTTTTTTCCAAAAGCCGGATACGCGGGATTCATTTGTGATGGATACAAATCTTTCATGGGAGTAGAGCTTTGATTTTCTGAGACGATACCTTATATATTCATTGAGATATATCTGCATGGACCTCTTGTTTTTCATGTCTTCAATGATTGAGCCAATAAGCTTGAACTCATTTGTAATATAGCCCAGTTGCATGCCGTCGCCCGAACTTATATTATCTATGAATCTGTAATCTCCAAGGAGCATCGGAAGAAGTACTACATTGTACTGAAGGGCTGCCCGGACCCAGAAGGAATAATCCGACATTGGAAACAGGGATTCATTGAAGCCTCCAAGTTCAATGCACATGGACCTTCTCATGATTATTCCCAGGGGACCGCCTGTAATATTGTACATACAGAAGTCCATGACATTAAGGCGTACACCTTTGTGCCTGAGTCCTGTGTACCCGGCAAGAGCCGAGTAACCCTTGTGCCGTTCACTGGAATTGTTCCTGATGATTCTTTTCCCGGGAATAAGCATGTCTATACCCGGATTCCGGCGTATGACAGGTACAAGTTTTTCAAGGTAATCTGCGGACAGCACATCATCCGTGTGCAGCATTATCATGTATTCGGAGTCTGTTAGTTCAATGCACCTGTTGAAGTTACCAAGACAGCCTATGTTTTCACTGTTTTTGTAATATTCAAGCCTTTCATCCGTGATTGATTCTATCAGCTGCTCTGTTTCATTGTTCCTGACCGGGTCGTTGTCAACGACGATTATTTTGAAGGGTTCCCTGAATGACTGTCCTATACAGCTGTAAATTGCTTCCTTAAGCAATTCCGCTCTTCCGTATGTAGGGATTGCAACTGCGAACAAAGGATTTTCCAAGGATGACTTCCTGATCCTGACGGAAGTTATCGAGGAGTATTTTTCAAAGAAATCCATGTTCAGAAGATAATTTTCATTGTTCATCAGAATATCTCCGGGTCCGGTGAAAAAACAAGGAATCGCCCCTTGTATCCATACCTGCTTCTAAGTGATGCAGCAATTTCATCCCTTAGGTTCCATGGGAAGATCAATATATGGTCGGGATTAATTTCTAGCATCTCCTCAGGAGAAACCACTGGAATGTCAGTTCCCGGCAGCAAACGCCCCTGCTTTATTTCGTTGACATCTGCGATGCAGGGAATCATCGATCTGCCGGCATTGATGGAATTTAGGAAAATCACCGCTTTTGCAGCAGCTCCGTATCCGGCAATTATACTGCCTGATTCATGCATTTCAGTGAGATATTTTCTGTGACTGTCGATTGTATCATAAACCTTTGAAGCAAAGGCTCTGAATATACTAGGATCCCTTACCCCGGTAAAAGACTCATATTCCAGCAATTGGCTGACAGTCTCCATCACCGGATGGCTCTTTGCATTCCCGTTATTATCCAGGCAGGCATACAGTCTCAGGGAGCCACCCTGGACAGGGGTTCTCACAGCATCAAATATTCTAAGACCGGCTGCGGCAAAAACACTTTCAATCGAAGAAAGGCAAAGATACGAGAAATGCTCGTGATATATGGTGTCAAACTGTCTTTTTTGAATTAGGTCAGGCAGATAGTGAAACTGTATTACGGCAATACCATCTTCAGAAAGCATATTACTGATGCCCAAAACAAAATCATTTATGTCAGGAACATGGGCAAGGACATTCAATGCAATGACCAGGGATACAGATTTCGGGTTGAAATGTCTCAGGGCTGACTCATTGGTGAAGAAGTCATCTATAGTAGGAATGCCGCGGGCGCGTGCTATTTCTGCTGCCTTGACCGAGGGCTCTATGCCGGTTATGTGGGAAAATCCCAGCTCCTTGAAATTATTAAGCATATATCCGTCATTGCTTGCAATCTCAACGATGCTTGAATCCTTCTCAATGGGATGCCGGGATAATATTTCCCTGCATAGTTTACTGCAATAGGAAATCCAGTCAGATGAAGCCGAACTAAGGTAGGAGTAATCCGTGAATATCTCAGAAGGCTTCCTGGGTGTACTGGAAAAAACATATGCACAATCAGAGCAATGGTACAAGGACAGGGGATACCTCTCAATGGAATCCGAAGGAGTATTGACCAAAGGCTGACCACCCAGATTGAGGAACTCGATTACATCATTTCCACCGCATGCCCTGCATTTATGCATCATTCAACCCCACTTTGGACAAAAATCCATATCCGTCTGTATGAATGAATGTCGGTTGTTCCAGTTGGCACAGGATGACTGGTAGCATTGTCTGCAGGCATGGGTCATTTCATCAGCGGTTCCATTGACTGTTTTTCTGAAGGAAAGCATGTATTCACTGTTCCAGAGGCCAGAAACCGGGTCATTGGATGCATTGAGAATGTGTCCTGAGCGATTGCCTGATGACATGCATATCCTCTGGAAACCGTCGCTTCCGATGAACAAATCGCGCCAGGCCAGATAACAGTGCCTGTGAACTGCTTCTCCGGCCGGATCATCTCCCGGTATATGGGGAAGGGAAATGCGGATATTGTATTTGTCGGCTCGTTCCGCTGCTTCTTCAAAACACTCCCTGACAAGACCGGGACTGTCAAAGAGGGTTTCTGATTCAAGATCCTTAGAAAAAGCCGTAAGATAGACTCCCTTAACTTCTTCTATTCCCATTTCGGCAGCAAGGTCAACCATGCGTGGGAAACTCTGTATGTTACGTTTCATCAATGTAGTAACCGTATTGATGTGCGGTTTTACAGGAGAGAACAGTCTTCTTACAACAAACTGCCTGAGACTTGAAACAATGCTGTCAAAATCAGAGCCGGTCCTTATAGCATTGTTTGTTTCTCCATCGGGACCATCAAGGCTGATTGCAAGAATATCGACCCCGTACTCAAAAAGAAAGGGGGAGATATCGTCCAGCCTTGTACCGTTCGTGAGGATATATTTCCTTACAGGATATTCAGATGCAAATTCCATGAACCTGTCAAAGCGGGGGTGAAGGGTGGGTTCACCCCATCCCATCAGAGTTATTTCCTCTGCCTTCTCCATGAACGGCCTCAGATAGTCAAGCCAGTTTACATCAAAGAAAGAAGGTTTGAAATCCGTTGCATTGCGCCCGCACATGATGCAGTTGAGATTGCATGTATTGGTGAGTTCCAGGACTATTCGTCTTGGAAAGGATAAAAGCCCGGGAAGGGATTCCTCTGATTCCCTGATATTGAGTTTGCTGTTATTCTTTTGTACATCTGTCAGGTTTTCATGACCGAACAGGTTTTTGGTGTCAATTCTCTTTATTTCTTCCATATTTCCCAAAAAGCATTTCCTTTCTCATATATGTCGCATACTTCATCATA
>ERZ795053.5778-NODE-5778-length-12625-cov-5.443994_pt1 | contig 12625 bp, 11 predicted proteins | sample MGYA00375137_ERZ795053 | MGnify/ENA primary metagenome ERZ795053 (study PRJEB30182, sample SAMN05720284) | activated sludge metagenome | isolation source: Anaerobic digester | place: Hong Kong | collected 2014-12-17 ... | reverse complement strand
CGCAGCTCCTCGCCGGCATTGCAGTCGACAAGGTGCTGGTTGACGCGCTTGCGCGCGTCGACAATCTCGACCGAGGCGTCGATCAGGAAGAGGTTGAAGTCGGCGGTCACGTGTTCTTCGTGACGAAGACGGTGACGGACCTTGGCGTCGAAAAACTCGTGCGGATCGATATCGCGGTCAGCGACCGCGAAGGCGGGCAGACGCTCGCTTCGACGACGACGATCAAATCGGAAGACAGGTCATGAGCGCACGCCAGAAAGGATTGACGCTCGTCGAGCTTCTCGTCGCGCTCCTCGTCTTCTCTTTCGTGACGAGCGCAGGCGTTTACGCCTTGCGCCTTGGCGTTGACGCGCGCGACCAGCTCGGCGCGGCCGATGAGCGGCTAGCGGAGATTGAGATCGCGCGCCTGATGCTGAAGGAGGATCTCGCCCAGATTGTCGATCGCACGGTGCGCGATGAATTCGGCGACAGAACAGTCGCCTCTTTTCGCGGCGGCATCGAGATCAGGCCGCGCACGCCGGTTCCGGGCGAAACGCTGTTGATGGGATTTGTACGCGGCGGCTGGGCCAATCCGGGGGACGACGCGCCACGCTCGACGCTGCAATACGTTGAATATCTTGAGAAGGACGGCGCGCTGGTGCGCCGCATTCGTCCGTTCCTCGACGATGCGCGCGACCAGCCTCGCTATGATCGCGTACTCATTTCCAAGGCGGATAACGTGAAGGCGCAGTTCCTTGTCGGCATTGCGCGCGGCGAGCTCGACTGGGTCGACGCCTGGCCTGTGCCGGCGGGCGGTTCCGGCCCGCCGCAGGCGGTTTCCCTGAGCTTTGACAATGAGCGCTTTGGCGCGTTGACGCTCTATGGCTGGATCGGAAAACTCTCGGGAGAGAGCGGATGAGCGGCGCAAAAAGAAGCGCCGAACGCGGCGCGGCGCTCGTCATCGTTCTGTTGCTCGTCGCGACGCTTTCCTTCATCGCGCTCGCCATCAGCGAACGCACGGCGCTTTCAGCGAACCGCGCGGTCAATGCGCGCTCGCGCAGCGAGCTTCTGTGGCTCGGGCTTGGGGCCGAAGCGCTGGCGCGCGGCGCGATCAAAGCATCGCTCGGCGCCGACAAGAGCGCGATGACGCCGGAAGCGGCGCTCTTCGCAAAGCCGGCTGAACTTCCGATCGAAGGCGGCGGCGCGATCATGACTTTCGCTGACCGTACGCGCTGTTTCAATGTGAACAGCCTTGTCGCGAAAGGCTCCAACGAACAGGCCGTTCCGAATTCTTCCGCCGTCGAAGAGTTCAAAGTCCTGATGGACGAGAAGGCGGTTTCGAGCGCCATGGGTGACGCTGTGATCGCGGCGATCATCGACTGGATCGATGAGGACGCCAATCAGCAGCCGCGCGGCGCCGAAGACGGCTATTATGTGGGCCTGCCCGCGCCATACCGAACAGGCGGGACGCGGCTCGCGGATGCGAGCGAGGTCCGCGCAATGTCAGGCGCCGAGCGGGACATATACCGGGCGATACGGCCCTATATCTGCGCGCAGCCGAACGAAGATGGCTCGCCCGTTAACATTAACATGCTGACGGCGGACGATGCGCCGATCCTTTCGGCGCTGACGCAGGGCCAGATTTCCGAACAGGAAGCGGCGAGCATCATTCAGGATCGCCCGCCGGGCGGCTATGAAAGCGTTGAGGCTTTCTGGGCGCAACCGGCGTTCAGCGGCAAGACGATCGACGAGACGATGCGCGGAAGGGTCAAGTTGACGTCCCGATATATAGAGGCCTACGCAGTCATGAATTTCGGGGCGGCGTCGGCTAATCTGAGCATGCTTTTTGAAGTGCCGGATTCCGGGGCGCCGCGCCTCGTTTCGCGGCGGATTGAACGGTTTGATTAACGCGATGAGCGACCTGCTTCTCCTCCTGCTCGGCCCGTCGCCGGAAGCGCCCTTGAGATGGGGCGTCTTCGGCGAAACGCGCCTTATTGAGGGCGGATGGATCGAAAGCGCGGCCGAGCTTGGCGATCTGCCTGCGGCGGCGCGCACGGTCGCGCTGCTTCCGGGCGAACAAGTTGCGAGCAGGCCCATGCCGGCTGCGCCGCGCGGCGCTGCGAAACTCCAGGCGGCCGCCGGCTATCTGATGGAAGACGAGCTTGGCGAGAGCGCAGAAGCGCTGCGCATCGCGGTCGCGGGCGAACGCACGCCGCCGCTCGCCATTGCGGCCAAGGCGGCCATCGTCGATGCGTGGGCGGACGCTTTCGCCGCGGCGGGCGTTGAATGCGATGTTCTGAGCGCGGATTATCTGGCGCTTCCGTCAAGCGCAGAAGCAGCGATGATCGTCGCTGAAGGCGGGCGTGTCGTCGCCGCGTTCAACGGCGCGGGCGCGAGCATGGAGCGTGACCTCTTCGTAGACATTGGCCCCGCGCTCATCGGCGCGCCGGCACGCCTCACCATTGTCGGCGATGCAGGGATTGCGAGACTGCTTCCCAATCGCGAGCCGGACGAGTGGCTGGGCGAAGCGAACGATGCGCGGCTGCTCTCGATCTTTGCGGATGCGGTCCGCGCCAGCGCGCCGCCGAATTTCCGCCAGGCGCGGATGTTCAATCGCAGGGCGATGCAAGCGGCGATCGCGCCGTGGCGGCGGGCGGGTCTGCTCGCGGCGGGCCTCGCCTGCCTCTTCGTGCTCGGGTCGGTCGTTGACGGCGTCCGCGCAGCGCGGATCGCGGACCGGTGGGACGACGCCGCTCATGCGCTGCACAGGCAGTATCATCCGGAAGACGCGACCGCCGATCCGGTCGCATACGCGCGCCGGCAGCTCAATAGCGGCGCGGGCGGGGCGTCTTTCCTCTTCCTGTCCGCGAAATTTGCAGATGCTCTCGAAGCAAACGACGCTGTCGAGATCGATCGCATTCGTTTTAATGCGGCGCGCGGCGAGTTCGTCGTGAGCGTGCGCAGCCAGTCGGACAGCGCCATCGAGGCGCTGAAGGAAACGCTTTCCGGGGCGGGCGTCGTTGCGGAAGATGCAGGTGGCTATCGGAATATCGGCGGCGTGTGGACCGGCGAACTGACGGCGAGGGCGCAATGAACGCTTGGTGGCGCGGCCTTACAGTCCGGGAACGGATCATCGTCGCAGCGGGAGCGGGGCTCCTCGCTCTGCTCGCCTGTTTCCAGTTCGTGTTTTCGCCGATCATGAGCTGGCGCGCCGAAAGCGAAACGCGGGCGGAACGGGCGGCGGCGGATTACCAGCTTGTGCGCCGCGCGGCGTCGCTCGCCCAGCCGGGCGGCGAGGCGCCGACGAGCGATACGCCGATCAGGAATGCGCTGACCGATCTCGCTGCGCGTTACGGCGTGCCGCTGGTCTTCGTGAACGCCCTTTCGGATGGCAGCGTCGAGATGCAGGGCGGTCCGGCCGATCCGGCGGCGGTGTTTGAACTCTTCGCCACGCTTGAGAGCGAAGAAGGCGTGACCGTTACGGTCGCCGATATTGCGCGCGCGGTCGACGACCCGTCGAAGGTCCGCCTGCAGGCGACGCTGGCGCGGCCCAACTGATGCGTCAGGCGGAGACGAAGTCACCTGGCCTGCCGCGGCGCATGCTCATCCTGATCGGCGCTTTCGTCGCCTCGTTTCAGGTGGTCGCACTTGCTCCCGCGTCCTTGTTGCCGCTTCTCGGCGACTTCAAAAACGCCGGGGTTCGCTACGAGGCGGCTGAGGGGAGGCTCTGGGGCGGAACTCTACGCGGCGTTGCGATCAAGGGCGTTTCGCTGGGGGATATCGCGTTCGAACTTGCGCCGCTCTCTTTGCTCACGGGCTCGCCGAGTTTCACTTATCGCGTCACGGACGGCGCCCTGTCGGGCGGCGGCCGCGCGCGGCTCTCGTTCTTCGGCGAGACCAAACTCACCGACACGCGCCTTATCTTCAATCTCGGCGCCGCGACGCAATTCGCCTTTATGGATGCGCCGCTGGAGGGCTCGCTGCGGCTGGAGACGGCTCGCCTCGTGATCAACAAGCAAGGGTGCGCCGAAGGAGAGGTTCGAATGATGACCGACGTTCTGCAGGCGCCCGCCCGTCAGCTTGGAGCGGCTGGTTTCGATCTCGCCGGCGCCGGCCGCTGCATCGCGAATGATTTTGTCGCGGAACTCGCAGGCGAGGGGGCCGAGGGCTCGGCCACTATGGTCGTCAGGATCACGCCTGGGCTCGATTACGCCTTTTCCGCCACAGCCGCGCCGACGAGGAAGGAAGTGGCCGCCGCGCTCGAAGCGTTCGGCTTCCAGCGACAGGCGGGTGGCCTTACAACCGCGGCGCGCGGGGTTATAAAGGCGATCGGATCATGAACCGCACATTGCTCACATTCCTGCCTGCGGCGCTTCTTCTCGGCGCTTGCTCGACTTTTGGCGGCGCCAAGAAAGAGGTAGCGCCCACTTATGCCGGCCCGGCGGTCGAGGGCGTTGTCCTTCGCCCGATCGCGGACTCGGCTCTGCCCAAGGGGACTTGCGGCATGGTCCTCTGGACGCTCGACGAAGAACGGCCCGCGCCGATCTTCCGCTATGTGGCGGGCCAGCAGGGCGAGGTCGCCATCGACGGCGCGCCAGTCGCGCTGACGCGGGTCGAGGTCGAAGGCGACAGCGCGTTCGGCATATTCGAAGAACAGACCTTCATCACCGAAGACGGTTTGAAGCTGAATGTGAAGGTCAAGTTCAGCCTCGGTTTTGACGGCGGAACCTATCTTGAGCGCGGGCTCGTCAGCGTCGAGACGCCGTCTGGCTGGCGCACCGTGCTGCCCGCGGCCGGACTCGCCGGCTGCCGCAGCAAATAGGCGCCCCTGAAAACAATCAGTGTCCGGCGATTTCCCGGAAGGTGACGGCGGCGAGGGCGATCGCCGCGCCGATCCCGGCGGCGAGATAGCCGCGCCGGTGCGGCGTCAGCCTCGCATGCGGCGCCAGGTGCAGGAAGATGATGTAGATAAGGCCGCCGGCCGTCAGACCGAGCGGCGCTGTCAACGGCACATTCTGAATGTGTTCGATGACGAGGGCGGTGACGAGCGCGCCGCCAATGGTTGTCACTGACGCGACGACAAAGGCGAGGATCGCCGCCTGGAAGCGCAAGACGCCCGCTTCGCGCAGCAGAACGAAAGCGATCACGCCTTCCGGAAATTCGTGCAGGAGGAGAGCGAAGGTCGAAAGCGCTCCCGTAAATGGTTCATCCTGGAAGGTGGTCACATAGATGACGCCGTCGAGGATCGAATGCGCGCCGAGCACGATGACGGATGCGTAGCCGAAAGCGCGGTCGCCGCCATCGGCGCGCTGACTAGACGAAATCCGCAACACGGCGCCGATCAGCGTCATGCCAAGGAGGCCGCCGATGATCCATCGCCACGCGTCAGGCGAATAGCTGATCGCTTCCGGAACGAGATGGAGGAAGACGGCGACAAGCAGAAAGCCGACGGCGAAGGCGGAAAAGTAGGCGCTGTTGCGATGGCCCCAATCGCCGACAAAGGCCATCAAAAGCAGGCCCATTGTGCTCACGCCGGCGGCGGCGAGCGCAGCGTAAAGGCCCCACAGTTCCGAGTCCCCGATAACCAAACGAATCCCCTCGATGCCGCCATGGTCCCCGCGGCGCCGACGCCAGGCGGCAGCCCGGTCGGACATTAGCAGCTAAAATGTTATAGCGTCACCATATCAGCCCCTGCAATTCGATGAAATTGCCCACTTTAACCAAGAAAGAGCAACCGGGCGGTGTTTCCGTTCCCCTGAAGCTTGCGAAGCTGTCTGACCACAGCGTAAGGTGTATAGGGAACAATGTTTGGCATCCGTAATTCCAACGAAGGGCGGCTCAAAGGCGACCCGTGACGGAGTGCGCACATAATCATACGTCGGCGGGTGACGCTCAAGCCCACCGAGATGAGCCGGTCAGCAGCGCGCGCCGGCTTCTAGCTGCGTTCGTCGTCATCACTATCTTCATGGTGGTGGAGGTCGTCGGGGGCATCATTTCAGGCTCCCTCGCGCTTCTCGCCGACGCCGCGCACATGCTGACCGATGCGATGGCCCTCGGCCTTGCGGTCAGCGCTCAATTTATCGCTCTGCGGCCCGCCGATGAACGGCGCCATTTCGGTTATCACCGGGCGCGGGTTCTGGCGGCTTTCGTCAACGGCATCCTCCTGATGTTCCTGCTGGCGTGGATCGCGATCGAAGCGATCCATCGCTTCACGGCGCCGTTCGACGTCAATGCGAAAGTGATGTTCTCAGTCGCGGTCGCAGGCCTCGCCGCGAACGCCATCGCCTTTGTCATTCTCCATGGCGGCGACGTCAAAGACCTCAATGTGCGCGGCGCGATGCTGCATGTCGTGAGCGACCTTCTCGGATCGATCGCCGCGATCATCGCCGCCATCATCATCCTGACCACTGGCTGGACGCAGATCGACCCGATCCTCTCAATGCTCGTCGTCTTTCTCATTGGCCATTCGGCATGGCGGCTCCTGAAGGAGACTGCGCACATTCTGCTCGAAGGCGCCCCGAAGGACATCGACATTCACAAGCTGGCCGATGAAGTGAAACAGTCAGCGCCCGGCGTTGAGGATGTTCACGAGATCCGCATCTGGCAATTGACGCCCGATCAGTCGAGCCTGACGATGCACGCGCGCGTTTCTGACTCTAGCCTTACCGACAAGGCGCTGGACGACATCAAGCAATTCCTCGAGCGCCGCTATGGCATCACTCAGTCGACCGTCCAGATCGAAGTCGGAGACGGATGCCCGGATTGCTGCTGCAGCTCAGACGAGCACACGGTGACGGATATAGATTCCGCGAGGGGCGACCGCTTCCATCACCATCAAGGCCATGTCCACGCGCATGCTCACGCGCATGGCGGGCGCGGCGCCGCCGCCTTCTTGGCGCACGACTGACGCTGGTTACTCCCTACTGATTGTGCTTACGAGCGTCCGCGGGCGGCGAACCGCCACGACGGTCCGCGCTGGTGCGCCACCTTCACCGTCGTCGCAGCGGGCGCCTTCGCGTTTGAGAGCTTCAGCGCCGCCGCAATGAGCGCGATGATGATGAAATAGCCGTCCCACATTTCGAGCGAGACCGCCGCGCCGCCGACGCCGAAGACGACGAGCGACATCTGCGCGAAGTAGCCGAACTGCGGAATCCACGGCTCAATGGCGGGATCATTGCGGCGCAAATGCAAGGAGAGCGCGGAGAAGAACGCCGTCGCCAAGAGGCTCAGATAGATCGCAAGGCCGACAAAGCCGGACCCGCCCAGCATCTCGAAATAGATGCTATGCGCGGCCTTGGCGCGTTTCGAACGCTCGATGTCGACCGTCGCCGCGATCTCCTTCTGGTAGGAGTTGCGAAGCCCTGCGCCGGTGAGCGGATATTTGAGCGCCAGCTCCGTGTTGATGAACCAGGCGTCGACGCGTCCCATGAAGGAGGCGTCGTCTTTCGCGTCGGCGATCGACTCCATCCGCTCGGTCCACTTGGACGGCATGAAAGCGATTGCAGGAACGAGCACGAGCGCAAGCGCGGCAAGAATTGAAACCTTGTGCTTCGAGCGCATCCAGAAAAAGCCGCCAAAGACGATGAGCGCGATGAACGCGCCGCGCGAATGCGTGCCGATGATCGCAAGGATGGTCGCGATGAAAAGGCCGAAGAGGCCGGTCTTGACGAGAGGGTTAGACGCGACAGAGCGCAGATAGAGGATCATCGGCAGGATCGTCGCGAGCGCCGTGCCGAGATGGTTGTTGTCGGACAGGACCGTATTGTCGATGCCCTGAACGCGGTACTGGCCGAGCGTTGCGACCGTGAAGAGAGCGCCCTTGAATCCGAAATAGCCGATGCCGACGACGAGAATCCACAAAAGCGCATGGAAGCGCAGCTTGTCCCGCGCCGTCTGCACGCACAGCACGACGAAAACGAGCGTCTTCACATAGCGGTCGTAATATTGCCCCGAGTTTTGCGGATCGAGCGAGAACATCTGCGAAACGGTCAGCCACATGGCGAGGAGGAGAAGGAGCGCCGTGATCCGGTCGAACGAGAAGCGGGCGAAGGAGCCGGATGCGACGAGCGAAAAGATGGTCGCGCCAGCAATGAGAACGTTGAGCGGCAAACCGTAAACGCCGTAGGCGAGCTGATGCGGGGTCATCAGCGAGAACCACGCCCAGGTGAGAATGCCAACGAACGGGTAGCGCAGGGTCGCGACGAGCGCGAAAATCACCACCAGAAGAAGAAGGCCGTCACGCATTTCCCGTCAGTCCGATCGTCTCAAGCCGCTTCCGCCCAGGCGCATGTACTCTGCCGCATGTTCCATTCCGGCACGCCCGCTCGCCGGCCGCGATGCGCCCCGCCGGGGGCGCCCGCGCGCCAAGGCCCATCATAGCCTGCCGATGAGCCGGACTTACAAGAATTGAGCCGATGGGCCCAGCGGGGCGGAGGGCGGAATTCGTCCGCCGCGCCGCGGATTTCGGACTTTCCGGCCTCTTCGGGGTTTATTTATGCGCCGGCGAAGGAAAAATGTTTGAGGGTTTGTGCGCCTCGTCCCTCTCATTGACAGCGGACCCACGGCCGTGGAACCGGAAGGCAGGCCTATGTCAGATTCTGAGTCCAGGATTGTCGGCGAATTCCTGAAATACAGGAAGCTGCTGATCCGCGTCCTGCTACGCCTTTCCGTTCAGCCTTCCGACGTCGACGACATCCTGCAGGAGTCCCTCGCCAGAACGCTCGCGGCCGACCGTAAGAAGCGGGTCGAGTTCCCCAAGAGCTATCTCTACATGATCTCCCGGAACATGGTTTTCGAGGAGAACCAGCGCCGCTCGCGCGAGGTGCAGTGGGAGATCGACGAGGCGATCCTCGAGGCGAGCAATGCGCCGGCCGACGAAGCCCTGCACTACAAGCAGATGATGGAAACGTTCTGGGAGGCGCTTGAGACGCTGCCGACCTCGCACAGGCGCGCGATCCTCCTGCGGCGCGTTTACGGGCTCTCCCACAAGGAAATCGCGAAAAAGATGGGCGTATCTGTGAGCTCGGTCGAGAAGTACTTCGCGCAGGGAATAAAGCGGTGCGAGGACATCATGTCCGGGCGAGGTTATGGAGTGGAGAAGATGATTGCGGCGGGTCGGGGCGATGCGCGCGGCGAGAAGCGCGCCTCAAATCGGGAGGACCGTTCCCATGACTGACGAATTGCGCCCCGAAATCGTGCCGCTGCCGTCGCGCGGCGAAGAAAAGCTTGAAGCGGCGGACTGGCTCGCTAAGCTCGACAGGGGCGGCCTGACTCAGGAAGAGCGCGCCGCCTTTTCGCGGTGGTTGAGCGAGGACCCGCGCAACAAGCTCGCCATCAAACGCGCCGCGGATTTCTGGTACGGCCTTGATGCGCCGCTCAGCGAACTCAGCGCGCAAGAGATCAGCGCTCGCGGCGGCGAGGCCCCGGCGCGCGCCTGGAGCCCGGGCGCCGGCGTATTCTCCTATGCCCGCGTATTCGCCGGCGCTGCCGCCGCGCTGGTTCTGTGCTTTGTCGCTGTCTTCTATTTCAGTGCGCGCCCGGTGACGGAGACGGAATATTATTCGACGAAGATCGGCGAGACGCGTGAGCTCGCGTTCAGCGACGGTTCGCACGTGACGCTCAACACGAATACGATTCTCGAGCAGGAATTCTCGAAGCGCACACGGAAGATCAGGCTTGTTTCCGGCGAAGCCATCTTCGACGTCGCTCATGACGAGAAGCGCCCATTTCTCGTCTATGCGTCCGACGGCGTCATCAGGGCGGTGGGAACGCGCTTTTCCGTCAGGGTCCAGTCCGACGCCGTGAAAGTAACGGTCAGCGAGGGCCTTGTCGCGCTTCGCCAGCGCTCGCCAGTGAGCGAAAAAGCCGACTCTGCGCCGCCGGAAGAGGCGCCAGCCGTCATGATCGGCAAGGGAGAGGCTGGCGAGATCGAGCGGGAAAAGGGCGCCGTAAAAGAAGAGATCACAGACCGCGACCTCACCGAACGCATGTCGTGGGCGCAAGGCCAACTTGTCTTCTATGATCAGGCTCTTTCCGATGTCATCGGCGAAGTCGCTCGTTATACGACGACAGAAATTCAGATCGACGATCCGGTGTTGAGATCGCGAAAAATCACCGGCATTCTTCAAATCGGCGATGTCGACAGGATGCTCGAAGGGATTGAGGGGTCCCTCGGCGTCACGGCGCGAAGGGTGTCGCCAGATCTTGTCGTGCTGAGCGCGAGTTAAAGCGCCGAGGGGAAAACGAACACATGGCGACAAAAAAAGTTCAAAAAAGTTTTACGGATATTCCGTTCCCGGACCTCCCATAGAAAGGTCGTAACGGAATGGAGGGGGCAAGGCGACGAAAGAGGAATGGTGCGGACGGCGTTGCGCAGGGCGCAGTGTTCGCCGCGGCGATCCTAGCATGCGCGCAGCCCACGGGGGCGGCGAGCGAGGGGCTGCGCGACGAACGCTACGAGCTGAATATTCCGTCTACAGATATAGATATGGCCTTGTTCACGCTTGCGCGCGAAACAGGGCGATCTCTCGTCATTCCCTCTGAGACCGCAAAAGGGCGCTCCAAAGCGCTCAACGGGGTCTACACGTTGCCTGAAGCGCTTTCTGCACTGCTCGAAGGAACAAACCTTTCCGGCGGCCTGACGGACAGCGGGGTCATCACGATCTCGGCTGGCCGAAATGGCAATGAAGAAAACCGGGAGTTTGATATGACGGGCGACAAAATGAAAAAAGGGTTCCTCGCGGGCGTTTCAGCGCTCGTTTTCGGAGCCGGAGGGGCGAGCGCTCAAGACGTGCAGCGCGATGAGCTGGCGGCCGATCAGGATACGATCATTGTGACGGCGAGCCGGCGCGAGCAATCGCTGCAAGACGTACCGGCGGCGATTTCGGTCGCGCAACCGGCCGACTTCATTGAAGCGGGCCTGACATCCATCAGCGACGTGGCGGATTATACGCCGGGCGTGACCTTCAGGAACGCGCAAGGTGCGGCGGGCCAAGGCTGGATCATCATGCGCGGCGTCAGCCAGGAATCGGCGACCGCCGTGACCGCCGTCTATCTCGACGATGTTCCGATAACGTCGTCCGGGCCGTTCTCGATGGGCTCGGAGGTGCTTCTCGACGGATTGATCGGCGATGTCGAGCGTGTCGAGATTTCGAAAGGGCCGCAAGGCACGCTGTTCGGCGCGGGCGCGCTTGGCGGCGTCGTCAGGTATATCACGCGCGACCCAGCGCTTGATGAAATGCGCGCGACTTTTCTTGCGGATGTGTCGACGACGCATGAGGGCGGGGTTAGCCAGCTCTATCGCGGCAATGTCAGCCTGCCTCTGATTGAAGACAAGCTTGGCGTCACTATTGGCGGATTTCACAACAAGAAGGCGGGCTTCATCGACCGGCTCGATCCGTTTACGCAGGCTGTCGTTGAAAAGGATTACAACACTGCGGAAATCAATGGCGTCAACGTTGCCGCTCTGTGGCAGGTCACGGACCGCGCACGCTTAAAGGTGACGGGCCTTCATCAGAAGACGACCGTGCGCGGAACAAGCGCAGTCGCCTTCGGCGTAGCGGACGTTACGGCGCCGGATTTCGTGCCGCTTGCTGGCGAGCTTCACTTCGCGGGCTTCGATCCTGGCTCGGAAGTGATCGAATATTATAAAGCCGATGCGACGCTCAACATCGATTTCGATTGGGCTGAACTCACCGCCGTTTCCGGTTTTGCAAAATACCAAAATCCGACCAATACGGATCAGGCGAACTCGCCCGGCCTCACCGATCTCATGGATATTCTCACCGGTTCGGCGCCGGGAACGACGACGAACATCCCGACTTACATCTATGGCGAAACGCGCCGCTTCGTCGAAGAAATCCGGCTCGCCTCGCCGAACAATGAAACCTTCGAATGGCTTGTCGGCGCATATTATGCGCGCGAGAACGCAAAGAACGTTCAGGACATCGTGGCGGCGCCCCAACAGATTTCGCTGGTCGATGTCTCGTTCCCGTCCGTCTATGAAGAATTCGCTGTCTTCGCGGACGCGACTTATTACATCACGCCGGAATTCGACGTGACTGCCGGCCTTCGCTACAGCGACAACTCGTTCGAGTCCGAATTCAACTTTGCGGGGCTCCTTATTCCCGCGCTTCAGCAGTCGAACAAATCGCAGGACGGCACCTTAACCTATCTCTTCAATGCGCGCTGGCGCCCGACAGATGATCTCTCGCTCTACACGCGGGTTGCGAGCGGCTTCCGTCCGGCTTTCGTCAACGTGCCGGTGATGGACCCGCTCAGCGGAAACTCGACGTCGACCATTGTCGAGGCCGATAAGCTCTGGAGTTATGAAGTCGGCGCGAAAGGCGGTCTCCTCGAAGGGCGGCTGCAGTACGATCTCGCGCTCTGGTACATCGACTGGGACAACTTCCAGGCGACGCTCGTCATCAACGGTCTCAACACCGGTGGCAACAGCACAGCCGGCATGAAGTCCCGCGGCTTCGAGGCGAGCCTGCGCGCGCATGTGACGGATGCTCTGACAATCGACACAAACGTCGCTTACGCGAAGGGCGAGCTCAAAGCGGACAGCATCGAGATTGGCGCGCTTAAGGGCGAGCCGACCCGCTTCGTTCCCGACTGGACGGCTTCGGTGAGAGCGAACTACGCG
>ERZ795053.5777-NODE-5777-length-12630-cov-6.583777_pt1 | contig 12630 bp, 8 predicted proteins | sample MGYA00375137_ERZ795053 | MGnify/ENA primary metagenome ERZ795053 (study PRJEB30182, sample SAMN05720284) | activated sludge metagenome | isolation source: Anaerobic digester | place: Hong Kong | collected 2014-12-17 ... | reverse complement strand
ATTGTCGATGCCGTGCGCGGCGTTGCACGTGGCGAAGAAGGGTGGCTCAGTCGCCGCGCAACGGCACGCATTGCCACGGCGCGTATCAAGGAACGGACCAAGGATCCCATAGAGCTAACGGAACGGGAAACCGAAGTGTTGGCACTGCTCAAGCAGGGTTGGTCCAATAGCCGCATTGCCGAAGAGCTTTATGTCAGCGAACGCACCGTACGCTTTCACCTCACCAATATCTACGACAAAATCCAAGTCTCCTCCCGGGCCGAAGCGATCAGTTGGGCATTAACCCACGAGGGCGATGACTAGTACCAGTGGGCAGAAGTCAGTAGACAGTCGTCAGTCTATGCGCCCACTGATTACTGCTGACTGATAACTGTCCTAGCTACCGTAGGGTTTTGAAATATCTGTACACGCCAGGGGCTGAAGACCCCTGGCTAATAGACAGCGCCCGACAAATCGGGCTTTGGTCGGTGTAAAAGCCCGATTTGTCGGGTGCTGTTGGTACCCCTGCGATTAATCGCAGGGCGGTTTCCCAGTGAAGCTCAAACCCTACGGTAGCTAGATAACTGTCCACTTATTTCCGCCAAGTTGCACTAGTGCAGAATGAACAAAGAAATTTTGCATGGACCTTCCAGGAAGGGGTCGGTGATTCACTGCTATTCGGAATTCGCGTAACCCCTTCCTGGAAGGGTTGCCAAAGAACTCTGTTTATATTGCACTAGGGTCTAATGCAGAATTAACAGAGAAGTTTTGCATCGAACCTTCCTGGAAGGCTTTCCAAAGAACCCTGTTGATTTTGGATCTACCAATGACAACAGGGCGGCCAGGACGACAGGTAGCATCGCCCGCGCTTATCCCCGCCTCTCACAGGGCTACCACCTAGCACCTACGCTACCCCGCTATCTCCTTCTGGGGGTTTCCCGCTATAACCAACCTACCTGTAGGGGCAACACAAAACTGTCGGTAGCGCCGTTCTCAAGAAGTGATTGATCCTGTATCCTGTTACTACAGACAGTGATTACACAAGTTACCACAACGAAACCGCAAACAACTGAAACGATAGTTCGACATCAGCGTTTACACTACGCTACTCGCCGGCGGCAGCCACTATTGCGAGTAGGTATCTAGATAAGGAGACAGGTTATGATTCGCGTATTTATTGTTCACCCCACAGAGACAGTTAGCAGTTTTATGGCCCAGTCCCTGGCGGAGCAGAGCGACATGCGCGTGATCTATCAGGTTACATCCGTCAATGAAGCATTGGTACGCATGGGCAAGGACAATTGCCAGGTCGTATTGGCTTCAGCGACTCTCCCGAACGATGGCGCCATGACGTTGATCCGCAAAGTGCGCAGCAGCCGCTCCAATGTGCGAGTCGTTGTAACAGGGGTAACGAACGACAAGGAAGATATCATGCGCTATGTGTTGGCAGGTGCCCTTGGCTACACATTGGCCGAGGAAGGGATTACCCAACTCGTCGACACGGTACGGGCGGCTTTTGAAAATAAAGCGATGATTTCACCGGAGATTGCCGCAAGGTTGATGAGCCATGTTGCCAAGTTGAGCACGATTGCCACGAGAACAACGCCGGATACAAGCGCGCACGCCGAGTTAACAGAACGGGAGAATGATGTATTGGCGCTGATGGCGGAAGGCTGCTCCAACAAAATCATTGCCGATCGCCTCATCATTGGAATTGGCACCGTAAAAAATCATGTTCACAATGTCCTCAAAAAGCTCAACCTGCGCAGCCGTAAAGAAGCAGCGACGTATCTCATGCACATTCGGGGCGGCGACTCATTTGCACGGACACGCTACAGTGGACCCGTCATGTAATTGATGTCACGGTTGCACAAGCACCGTCACACGGTAACAGAACTCACCATCCCCCTCCCCCTGGTTTCTTCCTATAGATGTTCAGGAAAAGATCCGTGGCAGTAGGGGCAATCCCTTGCGGTTGCCCCGGAGTAGGGCAACCGCAAGGGACGGGAACCCTTTGGGTGCCTACGACGAAACATTATCTGAACGTCTATAGCATGAAATGGACAACTGAGATCACATTTGGCTCAGTCCATTGCATCAACAAATTTTCTCAAAACCACAATTCATCAATATATCACTATCTATCAACGTACCACTATCTATCAACGTACCACTATCTATCAACGTACCACTATCTATCAACAAAGAGTAGACCCCAATCTGTCCTGGCAAAAACCTGTCATAGCCGATGGCGCAAGAGGCTGCCTTTTTTTGCAATGCCAAGCGCCAGTCACGGCGAAATGTCCAAAATGGTGTAAATCGCCTTCCGCTCTCCGCGCCAATCGCGATTTACACCGTTCGTACGCGCCAACTCCATCACTGGGTCTGCTCCCAATCGGATCTCTTTGATTGTATGAGCAAAATTATTTCTTCATCTGCCCCCGCCTTGGGAGTAACCCTCAATGGGGCTGGGGCTACATTTCGTGTCTGGGCGCCATTCGCTGAAAAAGTCTATGTCAAAGGAGATTTTAACAATTGGAGCAAACGCAATCGGCTTCACAAGAAGGACAATGGCATTTGGGAAGGGACCATCAAAAACGCCAAGGCGGACGATCAGTATAAGTACCTCATTGTGCGCGACAATCAGGAGATGGATCGCATTGATCCCTATGCCAAAGTCGTAACCAATTCTGTCGGGAATGCCGTGATCCCAGCCGATAGCTTTGACTGGGGAGACGACAACTTCACCCCAGCCCCACTCAACACGCTGGTCATTTACGAATTACATGTGGGCACATTCCTCGACGAACCCGGTGGTCCTCCCGGCGATTTTTCGGGGGTAGTCAAGCGTCTAGCCTATCTGAAAGATCTCGGCATCAACGCCATTCAGATCATGCCGCCGACCGAATTTCCCGGTGGCCATTCTTGGGGGTATAACCCCTCCCACATTTTCGCCATCGAGAGTGATTATGGCGGGCCACAGGCGCTAAAGGCATTGATCAAAGCCGCCCATGAACAGGGAATCGCCGTGATTTTAGATGTGGTTTACAACCATTTTGGGCCAAATGATCTGGATCTCTGGCGCTTCGATGGCTGGAGTGAAAATGAGAAGGGCGGTATCTACTTCTACAACGATTGGCGTGCAGAAACACCCTGGGGCGCAACACGCCCCGATTACGGGCGCCCTGAAGTGCGCCAGTATATCCTGGACAATGTGACAATGTGGCTTGAGGAGTATCATGTCGACGGTCTGCGCTTGGATGCAACCGCCTACATCCGCAATCTCTTTGGCAACGACAACGACCCAGCAACCGACCTACCGGAAGGGTGGGAACTGCTCCGCAACATCAATGACGTTGTTCACAATCGGGCGGGCTTTCATTTTACCATTGCGGAAGATCTCCGAGAGAACGAATGGATTACGAAAGAGACAGGTGCTGGTGGCGCCGGCTTTGATGCCCAGTGGGCAGCTGCGTTTGTGCATCCCATTCGCGAGGCACTGATTGTGACTGAAGATCAGCACCGTGATATGGAGGCGGTTGCCGGGGCCATTCGGGCCACTTATAACGGTGACGTCTATGATCGGATCATCTATACCGAGTCGCATGATGAAGTTGCCAATGGCCGTGCCCGCCTTCCGGAAGATATCCATCCAGGCCAGGCGGACAGTTGGTTTGCCAAAAAACGCTCGATGTTGGGGGCCGGTCTCGTCTTTACAGCTCCTGGCATTCCCATGATCTTTCAGGGCCAGGAGTTTCTAGAGGATCAGTGGTTCCACGACCAAGATCCGCTGGATTGGTCACGGGCCGAGCGCCATGCCGGCATCGTACACTATTACCGCGATCTCATTCGGCTCCGCCGCGACCTCGACGGCAGCACCGGTGGGCTGACCGGCCAACATCTCCATCTTTATCACATCAACCAAGAACAGAAAGTCATTGCTTTTGCGCGCTGGGCTACGGCAGATGCGACCGACACCGTCTTTGTTGTCGCCAATTTTTCCAGCAGCCACTTCGCCAGTTACCGGATTGGCCTGCCCCGTCAGGGCACCTGGCACGCCCGCTTCAATAGCGATGCCAGCGCATACGACGCGACCTTTGGGAATGAGGGCAGCGCACAGTTCCAAACCACAGAGCAGGAATACGACGGACAACCCTGTTCGGCAACACTTTCTCTGCCCCCCTATTCGCTTCTTGTCTTTTCACAAGAGAGTGGTTAACTGTTCCCACTGGGCCACAACCGCATGGTTGGAGAAAGGTTTCGTGCGGCTGGGAGGTGCAGCTGTTTGGTCGGTCAGTAAACATGTCATCGATCTGCGCCAGATTAACTGCTGGTTGCGCTCGCAGCATCAATGCCGGCGCGAATGCTGTTGTGAATAAAGGCCATTTTTTGCAAGACGGGCGCAGTGAGTACAAAGGGATAGAGATCCGGCTGCCCCATTGCCCGGTTCAGGCTATTGACTGCATAGGTAACGGGTAGCCAGGCGGCAATCAGCGCATCGAAATCCGCCTGTTGATAGGCGTTGAAGTGCATCTCGGTGGCGAGTGCATCATCTGCACTGACCTTTGGATGGATCTGAATGCCGTAGACATAAGCCGTCTCCAAGGTGTCGACGATGTGAAAGTAGTGGGCCCAGGTTTCGGCCCAATCTTCCCATGGGTGCACTTCGGCATACGCGCTAACATAGCTTTCTCGCCAGCTTGCGTCTGGATCAGCAGCCGTACTGTCGCTGTCGTAATGTTGTACGAGCGCTTCGCCGTAGTCGGTCCGTTCATCGCCAAAGGTTTGGCGAAACGACGCAAGCCACGGCTGGGAACACGCAAAGCGCATCCAATAGTAGTGGGCAATTTCATGGCGGAAGTGACCAAGCAAGGTGCGATAGGGTTCGGCCAACGATTGCCGGATCCGTTCTCGATTGGCATCATCGGCCTCAGCAATGTTCATCGTGATCAGACCATCCGCATGGCCCGTGGTCACCTGTTGTTCCCCACCTGCCCCACTGTCGGCATCAGCCAAAAAATCAAAGCGCAACCCCAATTCACGGTCATCTGTTTTGTTCACCACCGGTAACCCCCACTGCAGCAGGCTGTAGACCAGCCGATGCTTGGCCACCTCAATTTTCTTCCACCGGCTAAGATTAGTGGGCTGGCTTAGGTCGGGAATGGTGCCATTGAGTTGGCAGGCCGTGCAAAAAGGATTGGTAGCTTCTACCGTAATCAACCAGTTACACGTGCCGTATTGCACATTGGCGCAATATCGATAAGCGATGGCAGGGGCCGCTGCAGCAAACCACTGATCATTCTGTGCCGGCGTCAGGGTTAACAGATCGTTTTCCGCCGCTAAATAGCCCAATGCGTGACCACACTTCTCACAAACGGTGTTCTCAAAGTAAAGCAACTGACCACAGTTCTGACAGGTAAAAAGCCTCATCGCACACCACTCCCACTGACTTGTAAATGTTGATTGGTCGAAATGTCAGAGGCTCATACAGGTATCCAGATGAAGTCGTATTAATTCTCGTAGAAGAATAAGTAAATAATCGGGTAAACCCCATCCCCCGGCCCCTTCCCCGATGTCGGGGGAGGCTGGGAGGGGGTTTTACACCCGCTTAATTTCTTAATCTTACAAGAGAATCAGCCGATTTCACCTCTTCACCCATATGAGCGATGACAGAGTTGGCATGGCTGAGTTGCACAAGATGGTTTTGGCAACAAGAAGCGCTACTTATTTCTGTCAAGGTACTTGCGCAGATGACAGTCACTGTCACCTCCTGAACGTCACGAAATGTCAACGGAACCTAGTACACTGCGGCAGTAAATAAAACCCGCCACCACTGAGAAACAGGACAAAAACCTATGGCCTTATTTCCGCCGGGATTTACTAGTACATAGCGGCGTAAATAAACCCACAGTTCCCTCCCTGATGTCGGGGAGGGTTAGGGAGGGGTTGAGCTATTGGCTTATTTACGCCAACTTGTACTAGTCGAGTGTGCGCGGTGTGATCCACTTGAGCACAAGCCCAGCGATCACACCGACGGTCACGACGCCCATGGTTCCCAGTGTCCCAGCGATTAACTTACCCGTTGTCGTCATGGGGGTGATATCCCCATAACCGATCGACCCCGCTGTAATCACAGCCCAATAGAGGCCATCGGTATAGGTAAAGAGCCGGTAGCCGTCATCACCGATCTCAACATTGGCCAATTCTTCAACCCGACGCTGCAACTCGCCATTTTCGGCATTGATAAAAAGCAAGGGAAAGACAATGAGGATCAACAACACCTGTAGAATAAGATACCCGTATAAAATGAAGCGGTTGCGACGTACACGGCGCAATTCATAGACGCGAGCCAAATGTCGCAGGCGCCGCAACTCACTGTCGTTCATCATCGGCGAAGTGGGAGCAACTTCCACAAGCGAAAAGAGTGCCTCCCAATCTTCTTCTTCCTCGTAACGGCGGAGTGCTTGTTGCAGTAGATAGCGGACATGCATCCGCACCTCTTGTGCGTTCTCTTCCTCTGCAATCCGACAGCCGTAGAGCGTATTACAGAACTCCAACATGTGGGCTGGTGTTTCCCACTGCAAGTTGTCAAAATCTGCCGGACCAATCGCCCGCGCGAGAAATTCGGCATTACGGACATCCTGTAGGAGTTCAGGATTCTGGGTTAAAAGCATGAGAAAAGCAAGACGAGCCTGTGCGGAGAGATCTTGATCTTGTTGATGCTCCCGATAAAAGGTGTGCAATTCTTCGATGTTGCTGTCCAACTCGGGTAGAGCACTTTGGTATTCTTGGATCAGATCCGTGAGTGCTGCATCTCTCAATTCTAAATATGCCATAGTAGTCTTGGTCTGTGGGTGCTGTTCTACGATGCGCTCGTACGATACGAGGGATAGCTATGCGATGGATGACAGTGCATCGCGAGTGAAGGTGAACAAATCAATGCAACCAACAGCCACCCTTTTCACAAAATAAACTGGTACCGCGCCGCGCACATTAACCGCGCAAAACCGGATCGGTATGGTGACTGTTTCTACAAGCCGTACCGACCCGGATAAAATCAACGACAAGATAATACTACGCTTAACGCTGTGCTAGACTGTGCGTCGACCCATGATCAAACTGACAATAAACACGATCAGGAAGATCACGAACAAGATCCACGCAACATTACTGGCAGCGCCAGCAACGCCGGAAAAGCCAAGGATGCCGGCAATAATTGCCACAACCAGAAAGATGATTGACCACCGCAACATGGAAGACTCCTTTTATGTTTTGGGAAATGTTATGTGTGGGGTAATGGTTTAATTAGCTTCCCAACCAACGCAAAACTTTGGTTTTAGTCCATTGCGGTCGTTGAAAAGCATAGCGCAAAGATAAGAGCTACCGAAAATGGTTTGAGACTGTACGACAGCGTGTGTAAATGGCTGCAGTCTATACTGGATTTACACACAAACTGCGAACAGTCTCGAAAGTTTCGGTTAAATAACTTCGCTCATATGGGCGACTCACTGAAATTGTACGGATCACTCTCTGAAAATGGAAGCAATTTCAGTCGCATACCGATATGAGCCAATAACTTAGACTCTCTGTTTTTCTAACCAACGATCAACTTCACGCTCCGCCTCTTCTCGTTCGTAACCATAGCGCTCTTGGATTTTCCCCACAAGCTGGTCGTAATTACCTTCAGCTTCGGCAACTTCGTTTTCCGTCAGTTCTCCCCAGCGCTCTTTCACGCTACCTTTTAACTGATTCCAGTTGCCTCGTAATATGTCTCTATTCATGTGAATTTCTCCTTTTGTTCTATAGGACCCTGTCGAGCACACAGCACGTTTGTTCACCATGATGCAGGGAACTCACGCGACACGGAACCCGACAGAAACTTGCAACTACGCCTTTGTAATTGCGCTACCTAACATCCTCTGACGATAAACTGTACCAGATATCATCGTCGACTGACACTGCGTTTTGCGAGCTTTACGACTTGCAACGCCAGCATTGATGTCTGTTTGTAGCTGGCTACAGCTTAGCAAGCATAGGCAAAGTCTGCATGTATCTTTATACAACCGACAGATAGATTGTGTGTACAGATCAGTTATACCAATTGCTGGTTGTGAAACCAGGAATGAACGCCAATCTACCACTGGGAAGAAGGGTGTTCACTCCTGGCGCTTGCAGAGGCAATGGATATTCCGTTGATTACCCGAGCTTATTGACAAAGCGCTCACTATCAAGTGAGATTGTGTCGTAGGTTTGGGAGAGAAGTCTGGAGAGTTGTAGGAGATGGTTGTTGATCAGATCGCGGTCCGCCTTTTGACGAATTTGATCATTCACCCGTTCGCGAATCAAAAGAGCGTGGTGCCACAGTTGGTTGCGACGCTCTTGGTCTTCCGTCTCTTGGGCAACATTGGTCAACATACTGAGCAGTTGCAGAGCAATGGTTGGATCATCACAGCCGTAGTGGCGCAATTGGTGAAAAGCCAGATCCACCATCGTACCAAAGGTCACGGTACGGCCAATTAAGGAGAGGTTGCCCTCCTCGTCATAATAACTTATCTGCTGGTCTGCACTATGGGCCGCATGGATCAGTATATTCTCTAGGTAGTGCAGACAGTTAACCGCAGTTGTTGGATCGTTGATGCCCGGAGAGAGTGCCTTGAGCGCAATATCGACCAACTGTCGTATTCCAAAGAGCACATCTTCAAACATCGTGCGCTCGACCCCAATGTCGAATTGTTGCACCAGTTCGGTGGCAACATGGGATGGAATCTCGAAGTCAGGAATCTCCGCGCCTTCTTGCGCTTCTGTGACAGCGTTCCGATCAGCTTCTACGGATTGCCGCTCGCTGTGATTTTGCAGGGCAGATCTGTTCCACACATAGAGTAATGGTCGCCCTTTTGCCACAAAGTCCCCCGTCATGCCGACGATCTGGATCGTATACCCCTGCTTCTGTGCCAAGACCGCCAGCCGTTGCGTATCAATCGCCTGAATATAACCGGCATGGCGTGCGTTGACGCGGGTCGCCTGGTGGCGATCCAATAGCGGATCACTCAGCGGAATGTGTTTCTGGTATCCTCCCACCTGCTCCAATTCTGAGGCGTGGAGCAGGGTAACCGTCTCTTCATTGATGGTGTAGATGATATAACTCACCCGGATATTTTTAGCGATATGGTCAATGAAATAGATGAACGCCCCGATACCAATGACCGCATACGCAATCGCAACCAAGACAGAAAGCAGCGGCACAAAAGTCGTATCACTGGTATCGATGACCGTGACAAGTACAAGTAGACTGTAGAGAAATGCCCCAATGAGGATACCCAGAATATTTTGTGCGGTGTGATTGCTGGTAAACGACCGCAGGACACGCGGCGAAAATTGCTGTGAGGTGAGGGTAAGCGCAACCATCAGGATGGAGAAGGTGAGCGTGACCACCGTCAGCATGGAGCTTGCAATGGCGCTCAGCACAGCGCGGGCGTTATCGGCGCCGATGGCATAAAATTTCAATTTGGTGCTCTGATCCACGTAGGGCGTGACAAGAGCGAGCAACAGGGCCAGGAGCGCAATCAGCCCAGGGCGAAACCAAAGCGACGATTGCACATCATCCCATAAGCCACGCAACGGTAGATTGAGGTTTTTCATCGGCGCTCATTTGTTGGTTCGCTCATCCGCCGCGCCCAACGGGCTTCCGGTGAAAACACCATAATTTCCGAGCGGTATTGCACGAATTGTGTGAATCGCGCTTGATCCAGAGGACGAATTGACGATTTACACAAGTTTCGGCACACCGTTAATTTTCCAGTGGTAAAATCCTTAGTTTTCATACGTTTCATAGATGAGCCTTGTTGTACGTGCTTGGGGTGTTGATGACCCCACAGTGCTTATTGGGCTTCGATAAAAGGCTCATATAATAGGTCTGCGGGTGAAATTGCAAAAATTCTCAGAGAGAATCGCGCCAATTTCACCGCTTCACCCACATGAGCGTCGGTAAAAGCGTGTTACACATGCCGGATTTTAACAGATCTATGGCCGCGGCGACAAAGTGTTCTTGGCCCCAAGCTCGTCTGTTCCCTTGCACACTGAAGCAACAGGTGAATTGGGTCCCAAGCTCCGCGGCGCAACATCAACGGCCATGTACTATCCTGCAAATTTGAAGCACCGGCAAAGTCGACGTATGATTCCCACAACCGATCTCTCCAACGAAAATCATTCCAATCAATCACTTAGGCATCGCAAAGAAATAACGAACCCAGGATCGTCTTGTGGATAGTCGCGAATATCACGGTGCAGCGCTTGTTGCTGCATAGTTATTTCTTTGGATAAACTTTAGAAGGAGCAACCATGCACGATCAGCAGCCAATTCTCATCGCGGGCGGTGGCATTGTCGGCTTAACCACGGCCCTCTACCTCCACCGTGCCGGCATCCCGGTGCAAATCTTTGAAAGTGTACGCGAGATCAAACCTCTAGGTGTCGGTATCAATCTGTTGCCCCATGCCGTTGCCCGCCTCTACACGTTGGGCTTGCAGACACCGCTGGAAAAGAGCGCGATCCAGACAAAAGCGCTCAACTTCTACAGCAGTCGCGGTGCACTCATCTGGTCGGAACCGCGCGGCATTGATGCCGGCTATCCGGTACCCCAATACTCGATCCATCGGGGCGATCTACAACTGTTGTTACTCAATGCCGTGCGAGAACGGCTGGGGGCAGAAGCGGTCCACACTGGCCATGCCCTGGCCTCCTTTGCACAGGATGACGAGGGGGTAACGGCCCATTTTGTCGACCGCAGTGGTAATCCCGTCGGTACCCAGCGCGGTGCCGTGCTGCTGGGCGCCGACGGCGTGATGTCGCGGGTGCGCGCCCACTTCTACCCCGAAGAAGGAACACCCGATTACTCCGGCCTCATTCTGTGGCGCGCCACGGTTGAGGCCGAGCCCTTTCTCGATGGCCGCACCATGGTCATGATCGGCAACAATCGGATGAAGGCCGTCGTTTATCCGATTTCGCAAGAAGCACACGGGCGGGGCAAATCGTTGATCAATCTCATTGCCGAATTGCCGGTCCCCATGGAATTGCCGCCCAAAAAGGAAGACTGGAATCGCAGCGGGAAACTCGAGGACTTTATTGCACCCTTTGAAGCGTGGCGCTTTCCCTGGATTGATCTGCCTGCCCTCTTCCGCCGGGCCGAGACGATCTATGAATTCCCCATGATCGACCGTACGCCAGTGGCGCGTTGGAGCTTCGGCCGTGTGACATTGGTGGGGGACGCGGCACACGCCATGCGCCCCAATGGATCGAATGGGGCATCTCAGGGCATTTGGGATGCCGAGGCGGTCACCAACGCACTCTTGACCCACCGGGATCCGGTGCAAGCGTTGCAAGCATATCAGGCAGAACGGCTGGAACCGGTAAACCAACTGGTGTTGAGCAACCGCCAGACAGGTCCCGAGCGGGTGATGCAGATGGCCGAGGACAACTGCCCTGGAAATTGCACAACGAACTGTCACTGCGTCAGCCGGCAGGTGTTGGAAAAGGTGGCGGCCAACTACAAAAAATTGGCGGGCTTTGATGTCGAGCGGGTGCAGCAGATCTTGGGCTGATGAGCCTCACGCTTACCTGCATGGCCGTGGTGTTTACTCGGCGGCGGCAAGCACTTCCGCGGCGGCGCGCCAGCCACTTTCAATCGCGCCATGGACCGTTTGGGGATTGGTGTCAAAGGCCGTGGCTTCGCCGGCAAAGAAGAGCTGGTTCCCTTCCGGCTGGGCCAGGATCGGCCGTGCCGCGGCGGCGCCGGGAGGAATATGGGCGTAACCACCGCGGGCGTAGGGATCTGCGGCCCACATCACACGCTTTGCCGCCACACATTTTTTGTGGACATCCGCACGCCCCAACAAAGAGGTCAGTTCTGCCAGACCCACGTGAAGTGCTTCCGCTTCCGGCATGGCATCGATCGTGGCGGCCCGCTGCGCCGTCACAAAGCAACAGAGAACCGCCGCGCCTGGACGGGGATAGCCAGAGGTCCACCAACGTGCGGCGATCCCCGTGTGCATCATGTAGGCCAACTGGTCATCCCAGAGCGGCTCGGCAAAACGATAAAAGAGTTTGGTCGCCGGCTCGGTACGAAACGCGGCAATCGCGGCTTGTTTGGACGCGCTCAGTGGTGGGTCGAAGGTGATGGCGTTGCTCTGTAGCACACTCACCGGCACAGTAACAATCACCTGGCGCGCCACAAACCACTCGCCGGCGATCAGCACCCAAAGATGCTCGTCCCGGCGCCGAATCAAGTGAACGGGCGTGTTGAGTTGCAGTGGTAAGCCCGCGCTGTAGTGCGTCAACAGCGCGGTGTAGCCCTCAGCGATCCGAAATTCCTCTTGCCCCGCGTGGTCAGCAAGCATTTCCCGAACCAAATCGGCACAGCTCAGGGAAGTGCTGGGAGCGCAGCAAGTTTGCGCCAGTAGCACATCGGCCATGTCCAAGGCCTCGCGGGAAAAGCCACGCCGGTAGAGATACGTAGCCAGTGCTTCGTCGTTTGCGAGATTCGCCGCGGTGGGTAACTGTGCGTACGCATCGAGCAGGGCGTTCAGGGTAGTGCGCAGCGCCCGTGGTAAGTCGGCAACAGCTTTAGCGCCCCCACCGTGGCCCACCGCAACAGCGGT
>ERZ795053.5774-NODE-5774-length-12638-cov-7.168004_pt1 | contig 12638 bp, 14 predicted proteins | sample MGYA00375137_ERZ795053 | MGnify/ENA primary metagenome ERZ795053 (study PRJEB30182, sample SAMN05720284) | activated sludge metagenome | isolation source: Anaerobic digester | place: Hong Kong | collected 2014-12-17 ... | reverse complement strand
TCCGGCTGGACATGGAGGCCCTGGTACCCGAGGACCTCGACAACGGGCTTGCCGCCCCGCTCGTGGCCAGCCTGAACACCCCGGAGCGTCGCGTGCCGATCGATGTCACCATGCCACGGGTGCACATGCAGAGCCTGGAGAAGAACTTCGGCGAGGCGATCTCCGATGGAGGAGCGGCCCTGGCCCTGCGGGAGGAGCTATCCACCAAGGGCTTCCGCTTCGTGGACCGCGAGCAGGACGCCGACCTGTTGATGCTGGTGAACGCCAACACCCGGGAGGGGGGGAGCTCCAACGGCTTCTACACCGCCTACCTGGACATCAGTTTCAGCTTCCGCGACCGCCGCAGCCGCGAGGTGATCTACGAAGGCGGCCGGCAGGGCGTGAAGGGCGTGCAGCTCAACTTCACCAAGGCCGGCCTGGAGGCCTACAAGAAGGCCGTGCAGGAGGTGCGCCGCGAACTGGCCCCGGCCATGATGGACGCGATCATGTAAGGAATGACGGGACGTGCCGTAGTTTGGCACGCTATTGGCAAAGCCCCTTTCAGACAACGAACCAACATCCCCCACCGATGAAGACCATGAACATCCACCGCCCCTCGCTGGTGATCCTCGCCGCCCTCATGTTGGCCGGGGGGATGACCGCCTGCAAGAAGAAGAAGGAAGTGACCGAGACCCCCGCTCCCAGCGGTGAGGTGGAGGTGACCGTCCTCTGCTCCGGTCCGGAGTACTTCACCAACAACGAGGCCTTCCGCGCCAACGCCCTGGGTGAGAGCATGGACCAGGCCACCGCCAAGAAGAAGGCCATGGCCAACGCCCGTGCCGAACTGGCCAGCGCGATCAACACCCAGATCAAGGGCGTGATCGACAACTACGTGAACAGCCGCGAGATGAACAACCGCGAGGAGGTCGCCGAGCGTTTCGAGGGCCTCACCCGCGAGGTGCTGGACCAGAAGCTCAGCGGCACCAAGACCATCTGCGAGCGCACCATGAAGGTGACCGACAGCGGCAACTACAAGACCTACGTGGCCATCGAGCTCAGCGCCCAGGACCTGCTCAGCGCCTACAACGAGCGCCTGAGCCAGGACGAGCGCCTGCGCATCGACTACGACTACGAGAAGTTCAAGGAGACCTTCGAGGCCGAGATGAACAAGCTCGGCAACTGAGGAAGCCCAAACCCCTTGGCGAAGCCCCTGCCCCGGCGGGGGCTTCGTGCGTTCGGGTCGGCCGTCCGATCTTTGCCCCATGCAGCGCAGCACCCTCGCCTGGGCGGCCTTCATCGGCATGCTGGCCGTGGCCCTTGGCGCCTTCGGGGCCCACGGGGTGGAGCAGCGGGTGGATGCCCGCGCCTACCACAACTGGACCACGGCCGCCAACTACCAGTTCTACCATGCCCTGGCCTTGCTGGGGCTGGCAGCGGTCGACGGGCGCATCGCCCGGCGTTTCTTCGCCTTGGTACGGACGCTCTTCCTCACCGGCATGCTGCTCTTCTGCGGCTCGCTGTACCTGCTGGCCCTGCGTGGTCCTCTGGGGCTGGAGGGCTGGACCCCGGTGCTGGGGCCCATCACGCCCCTGGGCGGGCTGTGCCTGATCGCGGGGTGGGCGGCCTTGTTCGTGGCGGCCCTTCGGAAGGGCGACTGACCGGGGTCAACTTCCCGGCACCGGGAAAGGACCTAATTTTGACCCCTCATTCCAACCACAAACACATGGAGGAGTTCGGGAAGAAGCCGAAGAAGGCGGATCTGGCGGCGATCGGGCTGGGACACGTGGGCGATGCCTACTGGAACCTGGAGCCTGCCGAGCTGATCGAGCAGACCATCGTGAGCGGCGAGGGCGTGTTCGCCGACAGCGGCGCCCTGGCCATCGACACCGGCGAGTTCACCGGCCGCAGCCCCAAGGACAAGTTCTGTGTGAAGGACGACAAGACCGCCGATACCGTGTGGTGGGGCGATGTCAACATCCCCTTCGACGCCGACAAGTTCGACGCGCTGTACGACAAGCTGTGCGCCTACCTGATGAACCGGGAGGTGTACATCAAGGACGCCTACGCCTGCGCCGACCCCGACTACAAGCTGAACCTGCGCGTGGTGGCCGAGCTCCCCTGGAGCGCCCTCTTCGCCAGCAACATGTTCCTGCGCCCCACCCACGCCGAGCTCGAGGATTTCGAGCCCGAGTGGCATGTGGTCTGCGCCCCGGGTTTCCAGGCCGATCCGGAGAAGGACGGCACCCGCCAGCGCAACTTCGCCATCATCAGCTTCACCCGGAAGATGATCATCATCGGGGGCACGGGCTACACCGGCGAGATCAAGAAGGGCATCTTCACCGTGCTCAACTACGTGCTTCCGCAGGAGCGGCAGGTCCTGAGCATGCACTGCAGCGCCAACATCGGTGCCGATGGAGACACGGCCGTGTTCTTCGGCCTGAGCGGCACCGGCAAGACCACCCTGAGCGCCGACCCGCACCGCAAGCTCATCGGCGACGACGAGCATGGCTGGAGCGATCGGGGCGTGTTCAACTTCGAGGGCGGCTGCTACGCCAAGTGCATCGACCTGAGCGCCGAGAAGGAGCCCCAGATCTGGGACGCCATCAAGTTCGGCGCCCTCTTGGAGAACATCGTGTTCGAGGAGGGCTCCACCTCGGTCGATTTTGCCGATGGCTCCAAGACGGAGAACACGCGGGTGAGCTATCCCCTGCACCACATCGACAACACCGCGGTACCCAGCATGGGCGGCCATCCGAAGAACATCTTCTTCCTGACCTGCGACGCCTACGGCGTATTGCCCCCGATCAGCAAGCTGACCCCGGGCCAGGCCATGTACCACTTCATCAGTGGCTACACCGCCAAGGTGGCCGGCACCGAGGCCGGCATCACCGAGCCCAAGACCGTGTTCAGCGCCTGTTTCGGCGCCCCCTTCCTTCCCCTGCACCCCGGCCGCTATGCAGAGATGCTGGGCGAGAAGATGCGTGAGCACAACGTGCGCATCTGGCTGGTGAACACCGGCTGGAGCGGCGGCGCCTACGGCACCGGCGAACGCATGAAGCTCAAGTTCACCCGCGCCATGATCACCGCCGCCCTGCGCGGTGAGCTGGACCAGGTGGACTACAAGGAGCACCCGGTGTTCGGCGTGAGCTTCCCGGCCAACTGCCCGGGGGTGCCCGACGAGGTCCTGGATCCCCGCAGCACCTGGAAGGACAAGGACGCCTACGACAAGCAGGCCGAGCACCTGGCCCGCCAGTTCAACGACAACTTCGCGAAGTACAAGGACGGCGTGAGCGAGGAGGTGCTTGCCGCTGCCCCCAAGGCTTCCGTGAAGGCCTGAGCGCCGGTCCCATGAGCACCACGAAGGGCCCCGTCCCCGGAGTTCATCCGGGGTCCGGGGCCCTTTCCGTTCCCCGTACTTTTGCAGCGTGAAGCAGGTGTCGCGGCTGCTCGTTCCGATCCTGCTGTGCCTCATGGTCCCCGTACGGGCCCAGGACGGCGAGCGGGCTCTGATCTACCCGGAGCACCTGCGGGAGGACCTGGAGGTGTTCCGGCAGGCCCTGCATGCCGCACATCCCGATCCCTACCGGTACGTGACCCGCGCCGCACTGGACCGGACCATCGACAGCCTGTCGCGCTCCATCACGGTACCCCTTGCACACGAACGGTTCGCTGCGGCCATTCAGCCGTTGCTTCATCGTTTGGGCGATCCGAACACCGTGTTGGAGGACCCCGGGGTCGATCGGGACTGGTACCGGCAACAGGTGCTCCTGCTGCCCTTGGAGGTGCGTGTCTGTGAGGAGGTCCTGGTGCTGGAGGATGAGCTGAAGGGGTTTGGGAGCATTCCCCCGGGCAGTAGCATCCTGGCCATCGACGGCCTTCCGGTTGGCGAGGTCCTTGGCCGGATGCGGGCTGGTATCGTCTCCCGCGGTTGTGGGGCGGGATATGCCGACCGCATGATCGAAGAGCGGTTCCCGGAACTGTATGACCGCTTCGTGGGACGTGCCCCCCAACACGATATCCGCTACCGCACCCCGGATGGCGAGGAACACACCACACGGATCGCGTCGCTCACCCTGGAGGAGATGGATCGTTCCATGCGCCCCTTGGAGGCCGATGTGCTCACTCCCTGGCACTACGTACATCACGATGATCTGGCCACGACCTGGTTGCGACTGGAGACCTTCGATCAGGACCGATTGCGGGCCGCCGGCATTCGCACGGACCGGTTCCTCGATGAGTTGAACACGCACCTCCGGGACCGGGAGGTGGAAGTGCTGGTGATCGATGTGCGGGGGGCTGCAGGACGCGAGCTGCACATGGCCGAGGAGGTCTTTTCCCGCTTCGCGGAGGAGCCCTTCCGTGTGGTGCAGGGCATGAGCGTGCGTTCGATGTCCCCACCCAAGGGTTTTGTGAAGAGCGCCGACAGTGAGGCCTACTATGCGAGTGTGAACGCCCAGTATCTCCCGGACCGCAACGAGGTCTACCTCCTGCGACCGGACGACCCCCGGTTGGAACCGATGGACCCTGTCCGGAAGGCCTTTGGAGGCAAGGTGTACATCGTGCAGGATGGCGGGACCCGGGAGGCCGGGGCGGCCCTGAGCATCCTGGCCGGTCGTAGCGGAAGGGCCCGGCTCGTGGGCGAGGCCACGGGCACCAACGCCCTGGCCTATTGCGGCGGCCGCACGCTGGATGTGAAGGCCCCGGCCAGCGGACTGGTGCTCCGCATGCCCCTGGTCCGTTACCTCTGGGACGGAGCACCACGTGGTGAAGTGGATGATGGCGAACCGCCGCACCACCCGGCCCATCAGGAGGTCTCGGCCGTGGCCCGTGGCCGCGACAGTGTCCGGGACAACCTGCTGCAGCTGATCCGGGAGCTCCGATGAGGTGCTTCGCCGGGCTTGGTCTGCTCCTGTTCATCGGGTGTGATCCGGGTCCTCCCCGAACGACAGGCCAGTGGACCGAGGAGGCGCCCGTCCATGCCGAGGCCTTCACCGTCCTGCGCCGGAACGATCAGCGCCGGATCATCGTGTTCGGGCCCGGGGGGAGGTCCGATACTGCCGGGACCTACGATCTGGGCGAGGCCGCCAAGGGTCTGCCGGCGGCCGATGCGGTCCTGGAGGTTCCGCTGGCACGCATGGTGCTCCTGAGCACCACCCACGCAAGCTACCTGGCCGACCTGGGGCAGGTGGCCACGATCGCGGGCATGGCGGAGGTGGAGCGCGTGCGGGAACCCGAAGTGCGCGCTGCGCTGGATGCCGGCTCCATCCGGAACGTGGGTGGCGAGGCCGGCATGGATCGGGAATTGGTGGTGTCCCTTGCGCCGGAGGCCGTGCTCGCCTATCCCTTCGGGCGGGAGGCCCTTGCCCTGCCACCGGATGGCGCAGCCCCTCTGGTCCAGGTGGCCGAGTACCTGGAACACCACCCCTTGGGACGGGCGGAGTGGCTGCGCTTCTTCGGCCTGCTGACGGGCACCGAGGAGCTGGCCGACAGCCTCTTCCGCCGGACCGAAGCGCGCTACGAACGGCAGGTGGTCGGGTCGAACGATGGGCCTTCCGTGTTCTTCGGCAGTGCCTGGCAGGGTACGTGGTGGGTGCCTTCAGGGCGAAGCCACATGGCCACGCTGCTCCGTGATGCCGGGGCACGACCGCTCTTCGCGGACAGCACCGGGGCCGACAACGTGGCCGTGGACCTGGAACGCCTGCTGGTCGAAGGCCGGGACGCGGATGCCTGGGGCATGGTGGTGGAGGTCCACGGTCAGCCCGGCCCGACCCCCTCCGATCTGGCCCTTCACGATACGAGGCTGCTGGCCCTGCCGGTGTTCACCAAGGGGGTGTTGTTCGCTGCGAATTCCGCAACCAGCGACCTGTTCGGGCGTGCCCTGTTGGAACCGGACGTTCAGCTGCAGGACCTGGTATGCCTGTTCCACCCGGAACGCTGTGGGGCGCACCAGCCGGTGTACTTCCGGAAGGTGGCTCAGTAGGCGATGCCGAAACGCCGGTAGATGAAGCCCATCAACCAGGCGGGACCGATCAGCAGGAAGGCCAGGTCCTTGAGGAAGCTCGGTTTCTTCCCCTCGATCCTGTGCCCGATGAACTGACCGATCCAGGCGGCCGTGAACAGGCCCAGGCTCAAGGCCCAGAGGGGCCATGGGGCATGCGCGGAGAGCCAGGCGGTACCCCACAGACAGAACAGGCACCAGAGCAACATGCCCAGGAACATGCGCAGGCTCAGCCGCAGGTAGAAGAGCAGGCCGAGCAGCACCACCACGCCGGCCATGTCCAATCGGATCGGTTCTTCGAGGAACACCACGGGAATGCTGCGCAACAGACCGATGACGCTGAAGAAGATCACGGGCACGCACACCCAGTGCACCAGCTTGTTGGTCGGGTGCCGGTGGCTTTCGCCGTACTCGTCGAACCAGTCGTGGATGGTGCGCATCCTACGAAAGATAGCGCTCGCCCACCACGGTCATGTGGTGCACCACGTGTCCGGCGATGGCCCAGCCCAGGGTACGCACGGTGCAGGCCTTCCCGTCGGCCGTGCCCTTGGCCATCAGTTGGTCGGGTCCGAAGCTGCGGAACAGGGCCAGCGACGCCCCGCGCACCTGGTCGTGCTCCCGCAGGATCCGGTGGAACTCGCGTTCCTCGGCCCGGGAGGCCGCCGCCCAGGCGTTCTCATCGAATCCGGGAAGGGGAGTGGTGTCCCCACGGGCAAAGCTCAGCGCCCGGTACTGGAACACCCGTTCGGTGTCCACCAGGTGTTGGAAGAGCTCTCGGATGGTCCATTTGTCCGGCGCGTACCGGTGGCCGGCCATGCCCGTGGGAATGCGGTACACGGTGTCCCATAGCGTGTCCGAGGCCTTCTGCAGGGCGTGGAGCAGGTCATTGCCTTCGGCCTTCGCCACGTAGCCGGCCAGGTAGGGGGGCATCTCGTCGGTCGTGGGGCGGACCAAGGCTTCCATGAGGACAAGGTAGGTCGCCGGCCGTCAGTCCCGGCAGAGTGCAACGAGCTCCTTGGCCACCTTGGCCCAGCCGCTTCCTTGCAGCCACCAGGTACTTGCCGGGCATTCCGGGTCGGCCAGGGAGATCACACCCACTTGGACCTCCTCGCCCGAAGCCCGTTGCAGCAGGCGACCGGAACGGCGTGCATGCACACCCAGGGTCACCAGGTCCACGGCGTGGATCCCGTCCCGTCGAAAGGCCTGCGCCAGGGCTTGGGCGTTGGCCGCGCTCCGGCCTCCTTCGGCATCCGTCACGGGCAGCACCACCAGCCGGTCGGCTGGCCAGCCTGCGGCGATCAGGGCCTCGGCCGCGGCTTCAGCATGGGTGGGCGTTCCGGTCAGGGTGTCGCCGTTGGCCCTGATGCGCCTTAGTGAGCGCATCCTCCGGTGCACGTCGGTGCCGTTCATGTGCAGGTCCTTGATGAAGAGCTGCGGCGCGTCCGGTGAGGCACCGTTCGGGAGGGTCTGCAGTTCCAGGTCCCGGACAGGGTCCTCGATAGTGGTCGTGAATACCTGAGGAGTCCCGGTCACGGTGTGCTCCAGAAGCGTTCGCCCATCACCCAACAGCCGGAAGCCACCACCCACGCCGCTGGCGTCCAGGGAGAGCGTGCCCGTGAAGGGCTGCCCGAGGTCCAGTTCCAGGCGTTCCCTGGGCCAGATGTAGTAGGCGAAGACCCGCTCGGTGCCGGTCACATAGATCCGTTCCGCTCCCCGTTCCCGGGCAAGGGTGACCACCTCGGGCATCCGATCGGTGGGCAGCCAGCCTTCCACGGCCAGGACACGGGCATCGGTGGGCGCGTTCACGGCCAACCAGGGATGGACCCGCCAACCCGCCAGCAGCAGCAGGCCCGCGACCAGCAGAAGCCCGTGCGAACGCTTCATGGTCCGTCGTCCTCGTCGGTGAGGCCGGCCACCAGCTCCAACAGCTCGGCACGGGCCTTCCTGTCACCCTGCACCAGGGCCTGCAACGCCCCGGCCTTGGCGGCTTCGACAGCCTCGGGGATGCGCCCGAGTGAGGCGTACATCAGGGCCAATTGGTGGTGGCTCGGCACATGCTCCGGATGGTCGGTCAGCAGGTCCTCCAAGTGCATCATGGCCTCGTCCATCCGCTCCAGTCGCCTGAGTTCCAGGGCGATGGCGTAACGCAGGAACACGTCCCCGGGCTCCTCGGCCAGCAGGGCCTGCAACTGGGCAAGGCGGTCAGTGCTCATTCAGCCCGGCAATGGACACCCAGTGGACCTCGAAGGACGTGCTCGGGGGGGGCGGGGGGCATTTCCACATTCCCACATTCCCATCATTTCCACATTTCCCGCAGGGCCCCATCCTCCATCCCCACCTTCCTGTCCGCCAGGGCCTCGGCGTCCTCCCGATCATGGGTGACCACGATGGCCGCGGTGCCGTGGGCGCGGAGGATCTGCAGCACCTCCTGCCGCACGCTGGCGCGGGTGTCGGTGTCCAGATCGCTGAAGGGTTCGTCCATGAGCATGAGGCGGGGCCTGCGGACCAGGCTGCGGGCGATGGCCACCCGTTGTTGCTGACCACCGGAAAGCTGGTGGGGCTGCCGATCGGCCAGGTCGGAAAGGCCTACGGCCTCCAATTCGGCCGCGACACGCTGCCGTCGCTCGGCCTTGGGCAGGTGAGCCAGTCCGAAGCCCACGTTGCCGGCCACGGTGAGGTGGGGGAAGAGCGCCAGTCCCTGGAATACCATGCCTACGGGGCGTTGCTCGGGCGGCAGGAAACGCTTCCCGTCGCTCAGTACATCACCTCCGAGCACGACGCGCCCGGCGGCAGGTCGCTCCAAACCGGCGATGCAGCGCAGCAGGGTGCTTTTTCCGCAGCCGCTGGGACCCACCACCACCAGCAGTTCGCCGGCCTTCAGGTCAAGGTCCACCCCCCGCAGCACGGATCGCTCGCCATAAGAAAAGGAGAGACCGTCAACGTGGAGAAGGGTGGCCATGACGACCCCGCGAAACTAAGGCAGCCGGCTGGTCGGGTCATGACTTGAAGGTGCGTCAGGGACCGGTCCTGCGGAGCCTCGATCCCGGGAACAGGAAAGCCCCGGCGGTGCCGGGGCTTTCAGGATGTCTGGCGGAGGGTCACTTCTTGGTGACCAACTGACGCTTCTCCTTGATCCGGGCGCTCTTGCCACGGCGCTCGCGGAGGTAGAAGATGCGGGCCCGACGAACGGCACCCACCTTGTTCACATCGATCTGCTCGATGAAGGGTGAACCGATGGGGAAGATCCGTTCCACCCCCACGTTGTTGCTCATCTTACGCACCGTGAAGGTGGCCGAAGGGCCGGTTCCCTTGCGCTGGATGACCACGCCCTGGAACTGCTGGATGCGCTCCTTGTTGCCCTCGGTGATGCGGTAGTGCACCGTGACGGTGTCGCCGGCCTTGAACGAGGGGAATTCCTTCACCGGGGTGAACTCCTTGGCCAGTTGCTTGATCTTTTCCATGACGCTGGGGCGATGTCGGGCGGGGTAGGTCCCGCTTTCGGGGCCGCAATATTACGGAAAAGTCATCTCTCCGCCATGGTCGGGTCGTCATCTTCCAAGAGGCCGGGCCGCCGCTCGCGGGTGCGTGCCTGGGCTTGCTCCAGCCTCCAGGCAGCGATGCGGGCCTCATGCCCGCTCAAGAGCACCTCAGGCACCTTCCACCCGAGGTATTCCGCCGGCCGGGTGTACACCGGCGGAGACACCAGACCGTCCTGGAACGAATCGCTCAGCGCCGAGGTCTCGTCGCCCAGCACGCCGGGGATCAATCGGATCACCGCATCACTGATGATGGCAGCGGGCAGTTCCCCTCCGGTCAGGACGAAGTTGCCTATCGATATCTCTTTGGTTATCAAGTGTTCACGAACCCTTTCATCAACTCCTTTATAATGTCCGCAAAGCAGGATCAGGTCGCCCCCCCCGCTCAGCCGGTTGGCCATCGGCTGGTCGAACAGGTCCCCATCCGGGCTCAGGTAGATGACCTCCTCATAGGAGCGCTGCCCCTGCAGTTCCGTGATGGCCCGGTGGATGGGTTCCACGGACATGACCATGCCCGCACCGCCACCGAAGCTGTAGTCGTCGATCCTTCGGTGCTTGTCCGTGCTCCAATCGCGCAGGTCATGCACGTGCACCTCGGCCAGCCCCTTGCTCCGTGCCCGACCCAGGATGCTCTCCTGAAGAAAGCCATCGAGCATGCGGGGAACGGCCGAGAGGATATCGATGCGCATGGCGCGAAGTTCGGTCAACGGAAGGCTGAACGCTAAGGGCTGAAAGCGGAGCGGGTGGGTGCCAAGGGTCCAGGGCCACGTATCAAGTGTCAAGTGTCAAGGGACGAGTGTCAACAGGTGCAACCCCCAACCTCCAACCTCCAGCATTCAACCTCCAACCCCCAACCCCCAACCCCCAACCTCCAACCTCCAACATGCAACATGCAACGTCCATCCCCCTTCCGTTAACTTTCCGGCATCGTTCTTGCACCACATCGCACCAACGCCAAGACCATGAGGACCTTCCTTGCCGCTGCCTTGCTGGCCTTCACCGCCTTCACCGCCACCGCACAGAAGCACGTCTACGAGGACCTGCTCGTGCTGTTCGTGGACGAGAATTACGAGAAGTGCCTGGCCAAGGCGGAGAACTACACCGTCAACGACGATACCCGAAAGGACCCGCTCCCGTACCTGTACATGTCCATGTCCCTGTACGAGATGTCCAAGCTGGAGGAGTTCAACGAGGACTACCCCAAGGCCTCCAGGGATGCGCTCAAGTACGCCGAGAAGTACAGGAAGAAGGACAAGGAGGCCGAATTCTTCGCCAATTATGAGGACTACTGGGCCGACCTGAACGTGCTGGCCATGGGGTTGGCGGAGATCGAACTGAGCGACGAGAAGTGGAGCCGTGCCAAGAAGTACTACGACTACATGGCGGGCTACTACGTGGAGAACCCCGGGGCCTGGCTCATGCTGGCCAACTGCCAGTTGAAGGACAACCTGGCCCGCGAGGCCGAGGAGACCATGAAGTCCTTTGACGCCGCCATGCAGGCGAATCCGGACCTGTCACGACTGCCTGAGGACCAGAAGAAGCTCCTGAAGTTCGGCATGGTCACGTATGCCGACATCATGAAGGAGCAGGGTGATCGTGCTTCCGCCAAGTCCATGATGGACAAGGCCAAGGACCTCTTCGCGGACGATGAGGAGTTCATGATGACCTACAACGAGCTCTGATCGGACCTGACCAAGCGCGGTGAGCGGGCCTGATGTCAGGCCCGTTTCCGTTTCCGCTTGCGGGTCTGAAGCCGCTTGGCCATGAAGGCGCCGAACACGAAGAGGGCGATGATCATGAGCAGGGGCCAGAGGACTTCCATGATGCGGGGCTTTTCCCCAAGATAGGCAGCATCGGGCTACCGGCGGCGCAGGAAGTACAGGACCAGCACCGGCAGCAGCAACAGGTCGGCCACCACGGCCATGGCCAGCGTGATGCTCACCAGCAGGCCCATGTAGAACACGCTGGCGAAGTCCGAGAACACCAGGGAGATGAAGCCCGAGCACAGCATGATGCTGGTGACGGTGACCGCCTTGCCCGCGCTGAAGAAGGCCCGCTTCATGGCATAGGGCACCGTGCGCCCCTTGGCCAGTTCGATGCGCAGCTTGCCCAGCATGTGGATCGTATCGTCCACCGCGATGCCGAAGGCGATGGTGAAGATGATGGCCGTGCTCACCTTGATGTCGATGCCCACCAGCCCCATGAAACCGCCCACGAAGAGCAGGGGGATCACGTTGGGCACCAGGGCGATCAGCGTCATCCGGGGATCGCGGAATACCCAGGCCATGATGCCGCCGATGATGAGGAAGGCCACCGAGAGCCCGCCGATCAGCTGGCCGCTCAACTTCTCGTTGTTCCGGTCGATCAGGTAGGCCATGCCGGTCTGGTGGAAGGCCACGAGCTGCGGATCGGTCCTGGCGGCCACCAGGCTGTCCAGGGTGGCGTTCAGGCCGCGGTGCACATGGCCGCCGGCATCGCGCATGCGACCGCTGATGCGGGCCGTTCGCCCATCTTCGGAGACCAGCACCTCCAGCCCCTGCCTGCCCGCGAACAGGGCGGCCCGCTTCACCAGCCGGTGCACGGTGGCGCTGTCCTCCGGGATCCGGAAGAACTCCGCCGATCCCCCGTTGAAGGCCTGGTTCAGGCTCTTGATCACGGTGACGGGCGAAAGCACGGCGCCCACGCCGTACTCCTGCTCCAGGTGGTCCTGCACCACCTCGGTCTGTCGCAGCACGTCCAGGTCCCACACATCGCGCCCCGGGGCCGTCACCCGCACCTCCATCTCGAAGGGCCGCACCCCGCCGAAGTGGTCCTCGAAGTAGTGGAAGTCCACCTTGTGCGGGTCGTCCTCGGGCCAGTCCTCCAGCAGGAAGTTGTTCACCTTCAAGCGGAAGAGCATGCCGAAGCTGGCCACGGCCAGCACCGCGAAAGCGGCCAGGATCCCCTTGCGGTTCCGCAGCACCCAGCGGAACACGGCCGCCAGGCCACGCTGCCAGCCCAGCGCCCGCTCCCGGGCCCGCACGGGCGTGGGCACCAGCACCAGCACTGCGGGCAATAGGGTGAAGGCCAGCACCAGCGCCAGCCCCACGCAGATCGGAAGAGCGTCGTGTAGGGAAAGAGTGTGT
>ERZ795053.5773-NODE-5773-length-12638-cov-7.953906_pt1 | contig 12638 bp, 7 predicted proteins | sample MGYA00375137_ERZ795053 | MGnify/ENA primary metagenome ERZ795053 (study PRJEB30182, sample SAMN05720284) | activated sludge metagenome | isolation source: Anaerobic digester | place: Hong Kong | collected 2014-12-17 ... | reverse complement strand
AGGATCGCCAGAGCAGTCTTGCCTGAAGTCGAAAACTGCATCGAAGAACCCCAAAAGAAGGCGGTCCAGCCGGCGTCGATGGACCTTGCGCCGCGAGCGGCCTCTCTCCGCGCCGCCGACAGCTAAACTAGGGCGTATACTTGCCTCTTCAATGGACAATAGCAGGTAAATATCGCCGAAAATCACGCGTTTTATCGCGTTCAAGGCGAACCGTTGCGCCGGCGCGACACACATCGCCATATGCGGCCGCTGCGCCGAGGGATCAGCGTCCATTGGGGGCTTTCGCTGGCCGATTGGTCGGGCAATTCGGGCGCCGAAAGTGCGGGCGCGGCTCAGTAGTAATAATTGCCGGGCGTGAGCGAAGAGGGCGCCTTGTTCAGCACCGTGCCAAGCAGATGTGTCTTTCCAAGAAGGCGCTGGGCCTCTTTCAGTTCCGCAACTTTCGTATTTCCGCTCGCCGCAATGAGGAGAACACAATCGACCTTCGGCAGGAAGGCGATGGCGTCGTCGCAGCCAAGCAGAGGCGACAGGTCGAAGATAATGACGCGCGATTTGAATTCATTGAGGCCGCGATCGATGAGTTCGTCCGCCTTAGACGAGGTCAGGAACTCAGCGCCGCGCCGCGAGACACGCTCATTGGCGAGAAGCAACATGTCGGGAAGGTCGGGGCGAACCGTCACTTCACGAAGTGACTTTTTTCCTTCGAAGAAATCGATGAGGGACGGCGTTTCGTTGAGTCCGAGATAGCGAGAAATGCTCGGCCGGTAGAAGTCGAGGTCGACAAGCATTGCGCGCGAGCCTTGCTTCGACCCGACGGCGATGGCGAGATTGATCGCGGTCACTGTCTTGCCGGCGCCAGAGTTTGGCGAAACGATCGCCAGGGTGCGCCAGCCTTCGGCTTCCATTTTCTGAAGCACTCGTGTTCTCAGCACGCGATAGGCGGCGAGAACGGGATCTTGCTCATTCGAGATGATGCGGTGCTGGCTGAAGACATCGAAGTTGCAATGAACTTCCTGGAAGGCGCCGGAATCGGCGGCGATCTCACGCAAGAAGCGTGTGCTCGGCGCTCGTTGCGCGCCTGCTTGCGGGCGTTCCTGAAGCTTCGCCTGCGCATTGCGCGCTCTCGAAACTGCCTGTCTGATATGGTCCATACTCTAACTGTCCGTTTTTGTCTGATGGAGCATGGCGCGGCGCCCGCGCACGGTCGTTTCCAAGGTCATTCGGCGGGCGCGGCGTTCGCCGCTTTCTTCGAGAAGGAGGGGCGCCACCAGCGCGGCGTGCGTCGCTCGAAGTGCGGGATCACGGCGATCGGCGCAGCGCCGACAAGTTTTTCCAGTTGATGCCGGCCGCGCAGGGTGCCGGCGAGCAGCTCTGTGCCGATGACGAACATGCCGCCGGCGGCGAGCGACGCGAAGATGACGAGGATCGACAGCTTCACGCGTTCCGGACTTGAAGGTTCTTCGGGGCGCTGCGCCGGTTCGAGGATGGAGAATTTCTCCGCCTTCTGATTGTCTTCGAGGTTCTCGGCGAGTTGGGCTTCCTGCTTCTTGGCGAGGACGTCCTGATACTCTTTGAAGATGTTTTCGTAGTCGCGGGTCAGCTGCTGAAGACCGCGTTCAACTTCGGGCGTGTTGGCGACGCGCGCCTGCAGATCGGCGATCCGCTTGCGGATTTCGTTTCCCTGTTCTTCGAGCGTGCCGCGCTTGCTGTTTGCAACTGCGAGTCGCGCCTGAAGCTGCGCGCTCAGAAAGTCGCCGCCGCCCGTCGTCGATTGCTTCTCGATCTTGTCGGTGAGCTTGTCTTGCAGGGCGACGACAGCGGTGCGCTTTTCTTCGATCGCAGGATCTCCGGACGACAGCTCGCGTTCGGCTGTACGCAGGTCATCTTCCGCTTCGGACAGGGAGCGTTGCAGCTCCTGTATTTCGCGGCTCGGCGCCAGTTCTCTTTCGAGCGCGCGGATCTGGTCCTGCACGGCCTTAACGTTCGGATGGGAGTCTTTGTACATCGAGCGCAATTGGACAAGTTCAGACTTGAGCTGCGCCAGCTCCGCGGCCGGCCCTTTGTCCGTGTTCGACCCGGAGAAGTAGCTTGTCAGCTGGGTCTGCAGGAAGCGCACTTCCTGGTCGATGGCTTCGATCGCCGCTTCGTTGGCGGTCAGGTCGCGGCTCGCCTGTTCGAGCATGTTGAGATGGAGGCTCAAATGCTCAGGCAGCGCTGCAGCGTGCTCTTCCTTGTATTTCGCAATCTTCGCTTCGATCTGGTCGACGGCGTCGGAAAGGCGAGTCACTTCCTGCTTGAAGAATTCGGTCGTGTTGGAGGCGCCGGCCGTCCGCGTGCGAACGTCTTCGCTGAGGAAGAGAGTCATGAATTCATTCGCGACCTGGTAAGCCTTATCGGCCGACCCATCGACGTAAGAGACTGTGAAGGCGATCGTGCCGTCGCGTTGGCCGCCGACGCGCGCGCCATTCGATGTGATGAGCGACAGGTCGAGGCGGTTGCGCATCTTGACGACCCGCTCGGTCTCCGAAAGGCCGCTATTGTCGGGGAAAAGCTTGTAGCGGTCGGCGATCGAAAGCAGCCGGTCGCGCGTCATGACCCGTTGCCGGATCATCTGAATGCGCTCCTGCGCGTAGGTATTGATCGTAGAGCGGACGAGGTCAGACGGGATCTGCGCGGACTCGACAAGGATCGTTCCCTGCGCTGTGTATTTCGCCGGAAGGATCATCACCACAATGACCCCGAGAACGGCGAGGAGGATCGCCGGGAAAACAAAATAAGCCCATCGCCGCTGCAGAATAATCAGCGCGTCTTCCAGAGTGAATTCGTCGCCCATGAACTCGCGTGTCCGTTAGTTGGATCCCGTATGGCCTTGCGCCTTCTGAGTGTCATGGCGCCGACTGGCGTCGCCTGCAAGTTGCGCGCCGGGGCGTCAGTCCTCGAGCAAGCCTTATCGGCCGATACGGTTAACTTCTTATATCAGATCGGCTTAGCCGGCCAAAAGTAGCCGCGCGTCGTGGCGGAAAGGTGGCCCAAAACGAAACCGGGCCCCTTGAAGGGGCCCGGTCCGAATTCCGCTAGGCGGAAAGTATTAGGTCTTAGACCGATTGCTTCCGGCGGGAGGCGAAGCCGAGACCGGCGAGACCCGCGAAGAGGAGCGGGAGCGCGCCCGGAAGCGGGATCGCCTGCACGTCGAACTGCGCGATCGCGAAGCCGGCGCCCGAGGTCACCGGCGTGAAGCGGAAGACCGTGCCGACAAAGCCGCCGGCGAGGAGGTCGACCGCGGTGATCGTCGCGAAGAAGACGTTGTCGATATAGAGATCGAAGTCGCCGCATGGGCCTTCGCTGCCGAAGGTCGAGCAATCGGTGTCGTTGCCGGCGTTGAACTCGATGTTCGAGAGCGTGACGACCTGATCGAAAGTGAACTCGATAATTTCGCTCGAGTCGAACTGCGTCTGGTCGTTGATGTTGTCGAGCTCGGAGAGGGCGCCGAGGCCGGAGTTGTCCGGCGTGATGTCCTGGATGAGCTGCGTCGCATCGCCGTTGACATAGGCTTTCGCCGTCACGTTGATGCCGTCTTTCGAATAGGTCAGCCCGAGCGCATCGTTGTCGGAGCAGAAGTCGGTTCCGACCGTGCCGCAATCATAGGCGATATTGCCCGTCGGCGTGTCGTAAAGCCCGCCGTCGCCTTTGAAGACGAAGGTGGTGGCGTTTGCGGCGGCAGTCAGTCCAAGAGCGGAGAGACCTGCGGCCGCGACGAGGAGAAGCTTTTTCATGGTCGATAGACCCCCAATAAGCAACTAACTGCACAAAGCTCGCAGCGGCGCATCATGCGACCGCTCCGGTCCTTATGCTGGGCTGCAGCAAAAGTTGTCAAGAAATTAGTAGGGTTAACTAATTATTTTCACGCAATATTTTCTTAGCCGTATTCGTTAATCCCGCATTGCAACGATAGTTGGGCGAATAAGGCGCAACCGCTGCACGCAATGCGCGAGACGACGAAGGCTTCGGCGTGATTTCTTAACGAATTGGACGGCGCGAAAAAAGAAACCGGCCCCTTACGGGACCGGCTCTTGTTCCGAATACGGATTGCTTCGCTTTAGGCCGTCTTCTTCCGGCGGGAGGCGAAGCCGAGACCGGCGAGACCCGCGAAGAGGAGCGGGAGCGCGCCCGGAAGCGGGATCGCCTGCACGTCGAACTGCGCGATCGCGAAGCCGGCGCCCGAGGTCACCGGCGTGAAGCGGAAGACCGTGCCGACAAAGCCGCCGGCGAGGAGGTCGACCGCGGTGATCGTCGCGAAGAAGACGTTGTCGATATAGAGATCGAAGTCGCCGCATGGGCCTTCGCTGCCGAAGGTCGAGCAATCGGTGTCGTTGCCGGCGTTGAACTCGATGTTCGAGAGCGTGACGACCTGATCGAAAGTGAACTCGATAATTTCGCTCGAGTCGAACTGCGTCTGGTCGTTGATGTTGTCGAGCTCGGAGAGGGCGCCGAGGCCGGAGTTGTCCGGCGTGATGTCCTGGATGAGCTGCGTCGCATCGCCGTTGACATAGGCTTTCGCCGTCACGTTGATGCCGTCTTTCGAGTAGCTCAGGCCGAGCGCATCGTTGTCGGAGCAGAAGTCGGTTCCGACTGAGCCGCAATCATAGGCGATGTTGCCCGTCGGCGTGTCGTAGAGGCCGCCGTCACCTTTGAAAACGAAGGTGGTGGCGTGAGCCGCAGCAGCAAGGCCGAAGGCCGCAAATCCTGCCGCTGTCGTCGCGATAAGCTTTTTCATGGTCAAAGACCCCCAATTGAAACTGCACAAGACTTCAAAACCCCGCGTGTAGCCACACGCCTGCCCATTAAATTTATGCCCTTTTGTAGAAGGATTCGTCAAGGATTTGTTAACATTAATTAATGGGTTACCATCTCTATATGCGGAAGGATTCAATGTTCCGCTGAGAAGCGCGAACTCGCGCATAAAGAGAATTCTTGCGCGCTGACAATCGGGAGGCGGAATGGTCACCGCGCCGCACCCCCGCGGCGCGAATTCCGCCCGCATCGCGCGATTTTGGCGCGCCCCTTGCTCTCTCCGGTCATCGGCGTTGCGCCATTGTGGTGAACGACCTATTACCGAGGCGTGGTCTCAAAATGAAACCGCGCCGCGCCAGCTGGAAGACTCGCGCCGCTTATGACCGCATCGCCCGAGAAAGAGCTGCCCACACGGACGAAGGATGCGGTCGCATCCGGGGCCGTCGAGGCGTTTCCGCGCGATGATTTCGACCGGAATGTCTGGTGCGTTCTGGGCGTTCCCATCGACATGGCGGATATTGAAGTCGCTGTTGGCGCGATCGACGCTGCAGCACGCGAGCGCCGGCCTCTCAGTTTCGTGACGCCGAACGTGAACTGGCTGGTGCGGGCGGCCAACGATAAAGGCGCTCGTCGGCAGATGTTGAACGCCGACCTCTCGCTCGCTGACGGCGCGCCGCTCGCGCTTGCTGCGCGGTTGCTCGGCGCGCCGCTGAAAGGGCGTGTCGCCGGTTCCGATGTATTTGAGGCCCTGCGTCGGCGGCCACCCTTCTCCAATCGCCGCCTGCGGGTCTTTTTCTTTGGCGGGCGCGATGGTGCTGCGCAGGCGGCCCATGATGCGCTTGGCCGTTCCGGCGGCGGGCTCGCCCCTGCCGGTTGGCTAAATCCGGGTTTTGGCGATGTCGCCTCAATGAGCACGGACGAAACCATCGGCGCGATCAATGACGCTGACGCCGATTTTGTCGTCGTCGCGCTCGGCGCGGCGAAAGGCCAGGCCTGGATCGACGCAAATCATGCGCGGCTTACCGCCCCTGTCATTGCTCATCTTGGGGCCGTTGTTGATTTCACCGCCGGAACGATCGCGCGCGCGCCGCATTGGGTTGCTGCGAGCGGTCTCGAATGGGCATGGCGTATCGGTCAGGAGCCGGCGCTCTGGCGGCGCTACTTTCTGGATGCGATCGGCCTCGCCCGCATCGGCATGTTTCGGCTTCTTCCGCAGATTTTGGCAGGTCGGTCCCGTGCGGCGGCCGCTTCCACGGTCAAGCTTGAGCGCCTTGGCGGGCGTACGTTTATTCGGCTGTCAGGTGATTTCGTCGGCGCATCAATCCAGCCAGTGCGCGCAGCGTTCCGGAAGGCGGCGTCCTATGGCGCGCCCGTCGCGCTCGACCTTGGTGAGCTTGGGTCGGTTGACGGCGCATTTCTCGGCTTGGTGCTTATGCTTGAGAAATCATTACCCGAAGACGCGCTCGAGATCGCAGCCGCGTCGCAGCGCGCCCGGAAACTCCTTGCGGTGAATGGAATGAAATATCCGGCCGCCCCAATGGCGCCCTCATTTTCTGGCGAAGAAGACGCCGGCGCGCAGGCTGCGGCGATATAATCCCGCCGCTCTTGCGCGGCGCGGGCGATTACCGCAAGGAGCTGGGAGTTCGGAAAGGAATCGCGCGATAGAAGGGCGGTTCAGATAGCTTAATGGGAGCGCCGGCGTGGATGCGCAGGCCGCTCGGGGGAAGATCGGAAAAGACGAATGGTTGAGAAAAGCGAGGATACGATGCTCGGGTCAGTCAGTCTGAAGCGCGCCGCCATGAGTCCGAAAGCGCGGCTATTGGCGTCATTCGCCGCTGCGCTCCTCCTGTCGACGACGGCGGCTTGCTCCTCGCCCGAACAGAAAGTCGCCAAATATACCGAGAGCGGGATGGAGTATCTCGACAAGGGCGATCTCGGCCGGGCGAACGTCCAGTTCCAGAACGCGCTTAAGATCAATGAAGAGTATGTCCCCGCGCTGAATGGTCTCGTGGAGATCATGGAAAAGCGGCAAGACTTCAGCGCGATGTTCGGCACGCTACAGCGCATTGTGCGACTGGAGCCGAGCAATATCGACGCGCTTGTCAAGCTCGGCAAACTCTATCTCATCGGCAGCGATGAAAACACTGCGCTAGAAACGGCTGAAAAAGCGCTCGCGCTTAGCTCGGACAACGCCGGCGCGCTTGCTCTCAAAGGCGCCGTTCTTCTGAAACTCGATAACGAAGCCGGCGCCGTCGAGTTTGCTCGCAAGGCTCTTGCTATCGAACCGGGCAATACTGAAGCGGTCGCCGTGATCGCGGCGGAGCGTGCGAAGGCGCATGACAACGAAGGCGCCCTGGCTGAAGTCGAGAAGGCGCTCGCCGTTAATAAGAATGCATCGATCCTTCACCTTCTGCGCCTGCAACTCCTCGCCAATCTCGGTCGCGAAGACGAGCTTCGCTCCGGGTTTGAGGAGCTGATCAAGATCGAACCGGAAACGGTTTCGTATCGGCAAATGTATGCGAATGCGCTCATCCGGCAGAAGCAGTTCGCCGATGCGCGCGTGCAGCTTGAAGAAGTCGCACGGCTTCAGCCGGACAAGGTCGATCCGGTGCTCGATGTCGTGCGAATTGACTATCAGACCGACGGCAAGGAGGCGGCGACCAAGACTTTCAAGAGCTATGTCGATGCGCGCCCTGACGACAAGGAGCTGCGTTTCACCTTTGCGCATTTCCTGCGCCAGGAAGGCGATCTCGCCGGCGCTGAAGCGATCTATAATGCGCTCGCCGCCAACAAGGCTGACAAGCCGACCCGGCTGCGTGCGCTCAATGATATCGCCGGCGTCCGCGTTGTCGAAGGCAAGCGTGAAGAGGCGCGCGCCATCGTTGATGAAATCCTTGCGCAAGACAGCGCTAACCCGGATGCGCTGGTGAAACGCGCGGGGCTCCTGATCGACGACAAGAAATTCGACGAAGCGATCGCCGATCTGCGCACGGTCATTACCGCCAAGCCGGATATGGCTGCGGCGAAACTCCTGATGGCGTCAGCGTTTGAAGGCAAGGGCGACATTGAGTATGCGACCAGCCAGTACGCGCAAGCGGTCGCCGACAGCAAGAACGCGCCGGATTCCTCCCGCGTTTTCGCACGCTTCCTGATGCGCCAGAAGAATGATGCGCGCGCCGAGCAGGTGCTGCTCGATTCGCTGGCGACGCATGCCCGCGATGTTGAAACGCTGAAAATGCTGGCCGCGCTTCGTCTCGCCCGTCAGGACTGGCGCGGCGCCGAAGAGGCCGCAAAGCTCATTGAGCAGATCAATTCAGACGAACCGACGATCAATCGCATTCTGGGTGTGGCGCGCACCGGCCTTCAGGATTACAGCGGCGCCATTGAGGCTCTGACGGCGGCCAATGAAGAGGCGCCGCTCGCTGCTCGCCCGCTGGCAACGCTCGTATCCGCCTATGTTAAGGAAGGTCGTCCGGGCGAAGCCGAGAAAATGCTGAAGGATATGATTGCGAGCGACGCCGAGAACTATTCCGCGCGCATTCTGCTCGCTCAAGTTCTGAAGGCGGACAATCGCGGCGATGAAATGGAAGCCGTTCTCAAGGCGGCGATTGCGAAAGAGCCCAAGCGCTCCGAAGCGGTTGAGGCGCTCTACCGTTATTACCTCAGCGTCAACCGACTCGCTGACGCCGAAAAGATTATCGATGACGCGATCGCCGCTGCGCCCGACAACGATGCGATGAAGGTTCTCCGCGCAGACCTTCTCATCACGACGGACCGCAAGCAGGAAGCGATCGACATCTATGCGGACATCCTGACACGCAGGCCGTCTGACCTCCTCGTTTCCAACAATTACGCAAGTCTCATCCTTGAGACGCGGGATGATCAGCAGAGCCTTGCAAAAGCGCTCGATGTGGCGCGCTCGCTTGAAGGCAATGACAGCCCGTACTTCCTCGACACGCTTGGCTGGGCTCATTACCGCAATGGCGCCGCAGCGGAGGCGATCCCGTCGCTGGAGAAAGCTGTCAGCGTCGCGCCTGATTTTGCGGAAGCGCATTATCATCTGGGCGCGGCCTATATTGCCGCCGGCGAAAAAGACAAGGGCCGCGCGAGCCTTGAAAAAGCTCTTTCGCTGGACGGCAATGAGGCTTGGGCCGAAAAGGCGCGCGAACTGCTGGCGCAGGAATAACGTCGAAAGGCGAAGGAACGGGTGACGGCCCTCAACGGCTTCCGTCGGAAAGAACGCAATGTACGAAGAATTCTTCGGCCTTACTGAGAAACCGTTCTCGATCCAGCCCGATCCCTCCTTTCTCTATTGGGGGCGCGGGCATCGCCTTGCCTATGCGATGCTTGAGTATGGCGTGCTCAATCACGCCGGCATTTCCGTCATTACGGGCGAAGTCGGCTGCGGCAAGACCACGCTCATCCATCGCCTGCTCGACCAGCTTTCCGGAACGCATTCCGTCGCATTGCTCTCGAACATTCAGGCAGGGCGCGGCGATCTGTTGAGCTGGGTGCTGATGGGATTTGGTCAACCCTTCGCCGGTAAATCGCATGTCGAACTCTTCGAACAGTTGCAGCATTTCTTCATCAGCGAGTACGCGCAAGGCCGCCGCGTTATTCTCATCATCGACGAAGCTCAGAACCTTTCCATCGACATGCTGGAAGAGCTTCGCATGCTCTCCAACATCAATGCAGGCAAGGATCAGCTGCTCCAGCTAATCCTCGCCGGACAGCCGCAGCTGAAGGATCTTCTCAACCGGCCTGACATGCTCCAGCTCGCTCAGCGGATCGGGTCGGATTTCCATCTGACGCCGCTCTCGCGTGAAGAAGTCGATGCTTACATCGATACGCGGTTGTCAATCGCCGGCGCGCGGCGGCGGATATTTTCGGAAGACGCGATCGATCTTATCGCCGAGCAGTCAAAGGGCGTCCCTCGCGTCATAAACGTGATCGCCGATACGGCGCTCGTGTACGCCTTCTCTGCGCAGCAGCCGACAGTGGACGGCGAAATCGTGCGCAATGTCATCCGCGACAAATATGAATTCGGCGTTTTCGGCATCGCCGCCCGCGGCGAACAGCCGGCCGCCCCGCAGCATGACGGCCCGACAGCATTCGTACGCCCTGAAAAGGCGGAGCGAAGCTCGGAACGCCGGGAGCCGAACCTTCGTATCGCTTCGTCATCGCGCAGGGATGGCGAAGATGAACCGCGCATGCCGTCGCCGCGCCGCATATCGCGCGTGGAGCCTGAACCCGCGGCGGAAAAGCGTGTCAGCGCCGTCTCGCGGCGGGAAACGGCCGCGCTTCGCGCGCAAATAGAGCCTGCAGCTGAGCTTTTCTCGGCGCCCTCGCGCGCTGAGCCGGAAGACGTAGAACTTGAACCGGAAGAGGCGGCGCCTGCCTATGAGCCGTCGTTCGCGGAGTTTCCCGAGGAAGATATTGCTCCGCAGCCGGAAGAACCGGTTGTCGGCATTGTCGTCGCCGGGGCGGGTGAGCTTGATGCGACCATCAATTCGGCGGGCGATGAATGCCGCATTATTTATGTGGCCAAAACCGGCGACGAGGGCGCTGCAAGCGCGGCCCGGCAGGCGGGCGTCGATGTGTTGGAGATTGCAGATCGCGCCCTGACTCCCGGCCGCGCCCGCAATGCGGGGTATCGCGAGCTGAAGAAGCAAGCGCCTGACCTGAAATATGTGCAGTTCATTGAGGCCGGCTTTGTTCTCGACCCCAGATGGGTCGAGACGGCGACGCGCTTCATGGAGCGCCGGCCCGAGGTCGCTGTTATCGAGGGTAGTGTTTCCGAAAGTGCTGCGAAATCTAAGGAACAAAACGCGGCGGCTGCGCGCGGCGTCTGGGGCGAGCCAGGCGAGGCGCAGATAACGGGTTCATCCGCCTTCGTGCGCGCCGCAGCTTTCGAGAGCGCCGGCGGATTCCGCGGCGATCTCATTGTCAACGAAACGGCGGATCTCTGTATTCGCCTTCGTCGTCGAGGATCGCATGTCTGGCGTGTGGAAGACCCGATGGGGGCCCGCATTGTTCCGACCGGGAAGTCTGAGGGCTGGTGGTCGCGCGCGGTGCGCCGCGGCTTTGAATATGCGCACGGAGCGGATCTTCATGGCGCGCCGCCCGAGCTGCTCTTTGCGCGGGAGAATTCGCGCGCGATATTCTGGGGCGCAATCTTCCCTGCGCTGATCGTCATCGGGGCGGGCGCGGCGGTGGCGCTCACCATCATGTTCGCGCCGCTTGTGAATCCGCTCCTTGGCATCGCAGGCGTATTCGGGCTCGCTGCTTTGATCTCGGCGCTGAAGATTGTCGGTCGTGCAGTAAGTTTCGGCGCCGGACGGCCGAGCGCATGGTCAACTGCCATGAGCGAGCATTTCGGACATTTGCCGGAATTCATTGGAGTTTGGCGCTTCCACTTCGGCGGCGCGCGCATGAAAGCGCCCGCGCGCGGCGCGAACTAGGGCGCGCTTCAAGGAAGAGCAAGCCGGCGCATGCACATCGCCTATCTGGTCAATCAATACCCTGGCATCAGTCATACTTTCATTCGGCGTGAGATCGCCGCGCTGGAGCGTGCGGGCGTTTCCGTTGCGCGTTTCGCCGTAAGACCTTCGCGGCAGGAAATCTTTTCGCCTGAGGATAACGCCGAAGCCGTACGCACACGCCATATTGTGACGGAGAACAGGCTCTTGCTTGCGGCGGCGATCCTGCGCTCGCTTTTCGCCGCGCCCGTTGCAAGCCTTTCCGCGATGGCGCTTGCCGCGAAAATGGGCTGGCGATCCGAAGCAGGCTTGTTGCGTCACGCAATCTATTGGGCCGAAGGAATGGCGCTGGCGGACTGGCTGAACGCCGCCAAGCTCCGCCACGTTCATGCGCATTTTGGTACCAATTCGGCGACCGTTGCGATGCTCGCCGCGCATATTTCCGGCGCTTCATTTTCAATTACGGTTCATGGCCCCGAAGAATTCGACAAGCCGGCGCTCATTTCGCTGAAGGAAAAAATCGAAGCATCGCGCTTTGTCTGCGCAGTTTCCAGTTATGGCATGAGCCAGCTTCGCCGGCTCGTGGCGCCTCAGTTCTGGGACCGGATCAAGATCGTGCGGTGCGGCGTTGAAGAGTCGTTTTATGCGGGCGCGGCAAAACCGCTTGCAGGCTCTCCGCGCTTCGTTTCCGTCGGCCGTCTCTGTGAGCAGAAAGGTCAGCTGACATTGATTGAGGCCGCTGCCAAGCTCAAAGAACGCGGCCATGACTTTTCGATCACGCTTGTCGGCGATGGCGAAATGAGACAAGTCCTGGAAAAAGCGGCGGCGAGTCTCAATGTCCGTGACCGGATCGTCTTCGCCGGATGGAAATCTCCGGCGGAAGTGCGCGCGGAGATCGAGGGCGCGCGGGTTTTCGTGCTTCCAAGCTATGCAGAAGGCTTGCCCGTCTCAATCATGGAAGCTTTTTGCCTTGAGCGGCCAGTCATCTCGACTTATGTCGCGGGAATACCGGAACTCGTCATCCCGGGCGAAAATGGCTGGCTCGCGCCGGCTGGCGATGCGGAGTCGCTTGCGCAGGCGATGGCGGATTCGCTCGCCATATCGGACGAGCAAATTCTGCAAATGGGCCGCTCCGGAAAAGCGCGTACGAAACGCGATCATGATATCGATACGATCGCGCTTGGTCTCAAAGCTCTGTTCGAAGAAGCATTGAAGGTTGGCGCAGAACGATGATCGCCCTTCTGACAGCGCTCCTCGCTATTCCCGCGCTTCTCATCTTCGTTCTGGCGGCGTTCTATGGGCTTGAGATTTTTGGCGCCTTCCTGCCTCCGCGCAAACCCGCGTCTGCGAGCGCTGGGCCGATTGCCG
>ERZ795053.5772-NODE-5772-length-12639-cov-4.420772_pt1 | contig 12639 bp, 10 predicted proteins | sample MGYA00375137_ERZ795053 | MGnify/ENA primary metagenome ERZ795053 (study PRJEB30182, sample SAMN05720284) | activated sludge metagenome | isolation source: Anaerobic digester | place: Hong Kong | collected 2014-12-17 ... | reverse complement strand
GAGTTAGAGGACCAACATAAGAACAAGTCACTTCCGCTTCATCAATATGAGAACAAGAAGAAATAATGGAAGAATTTATAATCGCTTTATTGCCAATCTTCACTCGTTTCATTAAGACTGCGTTTTTGACTAATGCACCAGAATGGACTTTGACCCCTTCTTGTACATTGGAGTTTTCAATAATCATTTTTAAATACGGAAGAGATTGTTTTGAACGCATCGCCCCTAAAGCTTTAATCGCTTCAATACGCACAGAATAATTTTTTTCCTTTTTTAGTAATGCAAGGATTTCTTTTTGCAAAATATCATCACGATAACGCATTGCAAGAGATATCGAACTTTGACGTAAAATTGCATTAGAACTTTTCATAAAAAGACTCAAAAGCTCTACGGATTTCGCATCGTTGACATAAAAACTTGCGAGCATACTCATCTGTTGAAGAGGATAATAATTCGATTCTGCCGCTTTATATAAATATTGCCAGCACAGATCTTCGATCTGTGGAATATATTTCTCATAATCCTTTCGATATGAATCAATAAGAGCATAAGCCTTCTGAAATTCACCTTTTCTTACATAAGCTTGCGCTTTATAAAATTGGAACTCATTTGTTTCTGGATAACTTTTTACTCCTTCTTCCGCTTCTTCTATAACTGCATTAAAATCATTCAAAACAAGAGCGGACTGAATCCTTCTAATATGTTCATCAGCAACATTCCCATATAATGCCGAAAAGATAAACAGGGGTGTTATCCAAAACTTTTTCATATCTACCCCATAATTCCTAGGGGACGTCCCCCAATAAGATGAAAATGCAAATGAAAAATCGTTTGCCCTGAACTTTGTCCATTATTTGTTAAAAATCGATATCCTTTCTCGACACCAAACTCTTTTGCTACTTCTTGAGCCTTTTTAAAAATCTTAGGTAAAAGATCAAAATCATCTTTCCCCATAAATTGCATGGAAGGAATTTCTTTTTTGGGAATCAATAAAATATGAACTGGTGCAACCGGATAGGCATCATGAATCACAATCATATCTTCATCTTCATAAATAATTTTTGCCGGTAATTCCTTATCAATAATTTGTTTAAAAATACTCTTTTTCATAATTCCTCTTATTCCAATATTTGATTTAAAGCTTTCATAGCATCTTCTTTTGTTTCCCAAATCGAAATAAAACGACCTTTATGGCAAAATACTGCTCCATCGATATGAGTCACCTTTTTCAGTCCTTCATCATATAACCCTGCCCACTCTTGAGGCAAGGGTTGTCTTGTTGCCATCCGATTTTCATATGTTGGAGGAATCGCCCTGAGCTTCCAATGAGGACCTGATGGCATAATCAAAAATTTTGCTGGATGAGTCTTTCCACCAAGTTCAAAAAAAGCTTCCTGCCAAGGAATTTCCTTATCAAAAATCAAAAAACTTTTTCCTTTTTCCATCGCCGCTTGAACAGCTTCCTTACACTTTTGAATATAATCAAATCGAAGAAGCATTTTCTGAATATATCCTTTAGTAAAATGAACAGCTGTGAAAAAAGACTGATTCATTTCATTTTCCAAACATTCATAATCGATTGGCAAAAAATTTGCTATCACCATAGAAAAAGTGCAAACACCTCTTTCTAATTTTATCTTCCCAATATCATGAAGATCCACCCCATGAACAAAATTATCATTTAAATAAGTATAAATTTTTTCGGTGATGATTTTTTTATCCAGAAGATATTTTAAAATCATTCCAGCAGAACTTAAATCTCCCGTATAATCACCTTGATGATGATCAAAACGCTTTAATTTCGGATCATAAATTTTTCCAACATCACATACATATTCACATGATTTCAATTCTTCCACATTTCTGGTTCGAAAAACTTTATCTTCATCAATAAGCTTATAAATTAACAACAAAGCACAAGCGGTAACCTCATCTGCATGAAAAGTTCCGTCATGGGTTCCTAAACTTCTTTTAATTATCTGCATGGACATCAATCTTATCTGTTTTAATAAAAAATCTTATTTTTTCAAAAACAGGATTAATATCCAAGAAAACCTTTAAATAATGATGTTTTCAATTTTCAAATCATATAAGATGAAAAATAAAAAAGTCCTATGAATCGTTTTTTATCTACCTATCATGATCTTATTTCTCCTGATGGAAAAATAGATTCCATTCAAATGATTTCAAAAAATCATGCAGAGGCCGAGATCAGCATCCATAATATTTCATCTTTATTTATTGGTTTTGATATCGATCATCATTTAATCGAATTCAATTTAAAAAGCACTTTAGGGCAACTAGGACTACATTGTCTTTTAAAAGAAATTGTAGTTGATAAAAACCATCATAAAATATTTGTAAAACTGGATCTCATAGCCTATGGAGAGATTGCCATCAAAACATTGCAAATACTCAAAAAAGGATCTTATGTAGGAAAACTTTTTGCAAAAGATGATAGACGCAAAGTTCGTGATCCTGAATACCTTTTGAGAATGTTTGATAGAAAAGATGAAAAAGGAAATCCTCTACTTTATCTGAGCAATCCCAATGAAAAAAACTCTTTGATACTCCAAAAACAAGATGGATTCACTCTTGCCTACCTTCCCTTAAAACATGGAACTATTGAATACAATCCAAAAATCCAATCCTTTATTCCGCTCTTAGAAGATTTATTATTACATACAGGATTTCAAAACCGTAGACAATTATCCCTTTATCAAACCAGACAAACAAGCAAACCCCGAATCCCTGAAAAAGATGACATTCTTCTTGTAAAAACTCAACCATTACATATCCGTACAGCTTTCGGAAGAATAGCAGATCAGCACCTGCCCAAAGGGTTTGAGCATACAGCCTCCAACATTTTAGATCCCGACACAAAAGCTTCAGGAGACATCTTTGAATTCTTCGGCTCTTCCACACAAGAAATTACTGATGTTCCTTTAGAGTTTTATACACTGGAACCCTACCGGGAATATGTTTTCTTTTCTGATAGAGATCAATTGAAAGAAAGAATTGAACATCCCGAAAATTTATTCGATGCATTTCAAAAAGCACCCAACTCCAACAAGCTTGCCTCAATTTTTATCGTAAAAAGCAAACAACTTGATGAACTTACTCCTGAAAGCTGGATTCAAAAAGAAGGAATAAAACATAAACTTCCCGGCTTTTCCGATCCTGTCAAACAAACCACCCTAATTAATGATTATATTGAATCCCAACCCCTCTATCCCTTCTGCAAAGCCATGGAAGAAAAGCTCATCACTTCGCAGGGAATTTTTCTTTCAAAATATTTCCCTTCACCGACTATGAAAAAACCTCTTCTCAGTACAAGTGTCACTTCTTTAGTCAAAGGGATTTATTTTGAAACCCCCTCCCGCGCACATGGGGAATTCTTCTCGCATGAAGACAGAGCTTTTCTCTACGACTTATACAATTTTGCCATCCCCGTTTACTGGGTCGATAAACGCTCTAAACAGATCCTACAATTTACCATCAAACAAAATAAAGAGTCAGGAATGTTCGTTCCTCTGCATTTAACATCTAAGTATCAAAATTCCACATTTTTTGGTGTTTACGGTTCCAACTTAATCGAAGGAAACTTCGAAGAAAAATTTGAACAAATCCTTCTAGGAATCAAATCACTCAAAGAAAAAGTCAATCATCCTCTACTCAACAGCTCATCATCTCTTGCAATGGTAACAGGAGGAGGCCCAGGAGTGATGAACCTCGCCAGTAAAATCGCTCAAAAAGCTGGATATCTTTCCTGTGCAAACGTAGTAGATTTCTCGCAAAAAAATGAATTCATCAACGAACAAAAGCAATCCCCATATATTGACGCTAAAATGACATACCGCATAGATAGATTGGTTGAAAGGCAGGCTGAATTCTACCTTGATTTCCCCATCTTTTTCGAAGGAGGAATCGGCACTGATTTTGAACTTTCCCTTGAAGAAGTTAGAAGAAAAGTGGGGGCTCATCCGCCTCATCCTATTCTTCTTTTTGGAACGAAAAAATATTGGAAAGATAAAATCACAAGCCGTTTCAAAAGAAATCTTAAAACAGGCACCATCAAAGGATCGGAATGGCTCAGCAACTGTTTCTATTGTACGACAAATCCTCAAAAAGCACTTCAAATGTATGAAGATTTCTTTTTTGGAAAACTTCCAATCGGAAAAAATGGACCCATCTATAAAAACGGCTTTTGCTGCTTAGACTAAAAAAGGCCGCTTATAAGCGACCTTTTTATCATTCAAGAATAGATCAATCTTAGAAGCCCCATGCAAGCACCACACCCGCATAAGCATCCTTTCTTTTAGAAAACTGTCCTTCTTGAGAATATCCATTATGACCATTCAATAAGATACGCATTTTCCTTCCAGTTCCTTGCAACTTACTCCATTCATATCCAAAAATGTAATTGCCGTCATATCCCCAATTCTGATACTGCCAATTCTGCAAATGAGCTCCTAAAAGCCAAGTTCCATATAGTTTTTGCTTCAACATCCTTGTTCCCCAAAATCTGAATTCACCACCATATTGGACATACAATCGATCCATAGGAAATGATCCATCGGAATGCATGATAAAGCCAGGACCTACATATAATCTTAAATGACTATTCGCTTGATAGGAGGCGAAAAAGTCTATCGCCTCAAAACTTGGATTTACCCTTGCAATCGGAGTGCCATTGACAAGTCTTTCATCTCCCAAGTGACAAGAGATATGATAAATTCTAAAACGGAACGACCAATTATTCACTGCATATGTGATAGGGATTCCCAAATAATAATCCGTATTCACAAGCTCGGATATTTCATTCGTTCCAGGAACATGAACCCCCATTTTAAAAACAGACCAAATACAAGCCTGGATACCAAACTGCAAATCTCCATTCCATGGCAACACTTCCAGCCAGCGATAAATGGGGAAATCGTCACCTAATGAAATCGCTATCACATCTTTTCCAATAACATCGCCACCTCTTCGATAGTTTGCCGAATATAATATAGCTCGAGGAGAAGCAATCAAAGGTTGGAAAAGTTCTGTAGATTGTGGAAACCATATTCCGGATACCTGAGGTCTTACATTAGAATGATCTCTTTCCCTAACGATTTGTTTATCGCTATCTTCATAAATTTGTACAGATTCAACACCCGGCACATCTTGAACAAAAGAGATAATACTATTACTAGTTAATTTGTTTTTTGGCAAATTCGCCAAATATGCAATTCCCTCATCATAATATACAACAACACGATATTCATGATAATGCATATCCACAAGTGCTTGAAGATACCCTTCAAAATAATGATCCGGCAAATCATCTATCGGTTCTTCCGGCAAAGTTTCGGATCGATAAATATTCGCTACTTCTCCATCATCGCCTTGATAATCCACCTGATTACAAAAAGCAACACCTGTTAATAACAATAAAGCTACCAAGCTTTTCAAATAGTTCATTTCTCATCACCTAGTCAAGTTCCCTAAAAATTTTCTATAATATTTTAATTATATAACAGTCAATGAGAAATAAATAAAAAAACAAAAAAATCAATCAGATTATAAAATCAATCATTAAAATATTATAAGAATAATACCTACATTCTAAATTGGTATTAATTTTGATTGATAAATTTGGAACTATCATCCCAAATAGGGAAACAACTTCAAAAGCAATAATAAATAGTGGGGTTACAGCAATGTTTAAAACATCTTTCATAAGAGCTGTTAGCCCTTCTATTTTTTTCACTTCATGTTTTTCATAAATAAACTGATGAATATTGTAACCTTCCGAAACAAAGAAATCATCTTGATCTATCTCTTGATCCATTGTTTCTTGAAAACTCATAAATTCTTTAGTCTCAAGATATCTTGGAGAAAAGTACTGAAAACGAATCATTTTTAAAACAAGTTGCTTTATCCTTACTGCAGATCTTGCTATATGAAATACTGGAGACCGTCCAGCTAAACATAAAAACTTAACTCGATTTTCTATTGCTAGGTGCATAAATATGATTGCTTTAAAATTTTTCAAAAAGGATATGAGCTAAAAAACTATTTGTAAAATAAAATCTAATTCTCACCTTATTATATTAGGAATCAAAAGTAAAAGATTCCGCTTCCTTATGCCATAAATAAGAAGAACTCGCAATAAAAGGAGTCTCTACAAAGATGGCAAAAATACCTTTTTGGATCATGGAAAATTGCATATTTGTTTTACTGACTAGAATCCATAATGCCCCATTGAATACCGATCCTGAAACCAACAAAGATATCGATCTTGTACGATGATAAATAGCACGCCTAAACGAGTATGATTGTGTCAACATAGGTCTTTCTTCTTGCGATGCAAAAAGAATAATCTCATAAAATTCTCTTTTTTGGTCAAAAATTTTAACCAACAAAAAATTTAAATAAAAAGTACAAATATTTTTTTAAAAATTTGCTAGCGTTCACATTTACATAAAATCTAAGAAATCTTATGTTTTTTGGTCAAAAAAGCAATATTCTCATCAAACAACCAAACAAAAACACCATCATTAAAGATTAAGTTATTCACAATCAAATACTTATATTTTATATATAATATAATAAAAATACACAACATCACTAATAACTATAATTATTAATTTAAATATGATATAATTAATTTATTAAACTAAAATAATAACTATATTATGAACAATAACATATCTAAAGCTCTTTGCATTCAAGAAGGAAAAACAGCCGATTCCTTAACAACTTTATGCGGAATTGACTCCAAACTTTTTCCCAAACACTATAAAAGAAATGTTTACGTCCTATCCGAAATCCCAGAGCTTTCAGATCAAACAACCTCTCAAAACCCTTATCTTCAATCACTGATAAAAACAACTGTATACATTAGTTTCAGAACGCCATTTTCAATCCTTTCTTATAAGCAATCCTTTTACCTTCCTAAAACCTTATTCTCCTCAAAAAACCTAATTCCTCGAGATCCTCATTATTTAACTCGCCTATTTTATAAAATCTTACTTTTAGAATTTCAAAATCGAAGAGCTCAACATCAATCAATTGTTGATTCTTTCCAAGAATTAGTCGATTTATTCAATGAATATCCCGAGTCTTTTTCCTCAACTTTTATGAGAAAACTCATTAATTTAATCCAATTACCCCAAATACACGATTTTTTAGAAAATCCAGTTAATAAAGACCATTTCTACAAATTTATCAAATCCTGCATTTTCAAAGACCATCAAAGAACTTTAAGTATTCTAAATCATATAAAAGCCTTTAATGAAAAAGATAAAATTGAAATCGCAAAATATTTTGCACATAAAACTTCGTCAATAATACATTATGTTTCCGAATCCCTTCAAATTCGAAGTGAAAAAGGCCGTTATGAAATTGCAAAAATATGCATAGATAATGACCCTCTTCTTACCATAGATTCTCTTCATAAATTCCATATCACCAATCAAAAATACTTGTATGATTTAGCTGAAATATCTGCAGATTCAGACCCCCAAAGCACTGCAAAATATATAGAAAAATTTAATATACAAGAACCTTTATATTTATCATGCATAGCTGCTCTTTGCATAGAAAATATGGGTAGTGATTTTCATGAGTACTTTGAAAATTTCCCGATTAATTTTGACTTAAATTTCATATCCCTATGCTTAAGTTTTAGTAATTGGTCTGAAGAACAAATCGACGTGCTAAAACAGCTGCAAACAGATGATCTCATCATCTCTTTGCGTTATCCTAAAATGCGTTTTACCCTTTTACAACTTCTATTGGAAATAGATTTTGATGATATAGATGACTTTTTAAATACATATAAAAGATTAAATAATAATTCCAGAATACATGGAATCCTTCCATCACTTCTTATTGCCTCACTAAATCTTGAAGCAGAAAATGAAGGATATGAAGATGATTTTTCAGTCTTTGCAGACAAAATTCATCAAAACAAACAATTACGCGACAAAATCTACCTCCCCCCCATATTAAAATTATTATCATTTCTCAATGAAGAAGAAAACCTTTCCATATCAGATAAAAAATTTTTATTAACCCTTGTTTTTTCAAACGAAAACAAAAAACTAATTAAGAAAAAAGCCGAATTAATATTGAGCATTCAAAATATTTCCTCAATCGAAAAACTAACTCAAGAATATTTAGAAAAACACAATATTAATTTAGAACAAATCTTAGAAGAAACTTTTCAACAAAAAATCCCCGTTGCAATAGAAAATTTCTCAGAAAATTATCTGAACACATTCGGCGTATTCAGAGACTCAACAGCAATAATTCGATATTACGCAAAACTCAACACTCTTTCTTATAGAGATAGAAGCATCTGCCTAGACTCCTTAAAGCTTTTTATAGAATCTATCCTATCAGACTCATTTCATGAAACTCGTTACAGTACTACAACAAATCCACATCTAAAAACCATCTTTGAAGATGAAATTCTTGAAGAAAATTGGAAAAGAAAACAAAGAGTTTATCCTTTAACAGAATGGATAGACGATAGTCAAACTCTTGACACTCCAACTTTCTCATCAATAATCCCTGAAATTTTCTCTATATATTTAGAAAATTATTCTTATTTAAATACCTATTTAGAAACGTTTGACGCATCAACTATATGCGAAAACATTACAGAAAGAATGACTGTAACTAAAGGTCATGAAAGAGAATATTTACGTTTACAACATTCATGTATCACTCTCTGTGAATCAACAAACCTCCACCATCAAATAACATTAATCAAAAAAATCATTCATTTAAGCGAAACATTAAATCTATTACCGCTTACTCAAAAATTTGAAGAAGAAATCGCAAAACTATATCAAATACAAAGAACTATTTCATCTAAATATGACAATTGGACAATTCAAATTTCTGATGATCCAGAAGATCTTTTATTATCAGGAACTGAAATCGAAACTTGCCAAAGTATTGACGGCGATGCATCTCACAATAAAGGGTTGCTAGGATTAATCTTAAACGGACAAAACAAAATTATAACAATTAAAAGCTCTAATAAAAAAATTAAAGCTCGTGCAATCATTAGACTATTATGGGATAGCATCGGCCATAAACCTGTTCTATTCATTGAAGAAACATATGCACTCTGGGATATAGAAGAACATGTACACAACGCCATCAAAAAAATAGCTTCACAGTATGCCGAAGAACTTTCAATTGATCTATTCGATGAATCTTATCCTAATCGCATCTATTCTCTAGGAGGCACTGCTCCATATGGATACTGTGACTTTGCTGGAGGAATAACAGAAGGAGATGTATTCTCCATTTCCAATCATTCTTCTGCAATTCATTAACATAAGAAATCGTTTAAAAACTGGACCACTTCTTCCATATTGCTAAAGTCTTGTTGTTTCTGTTCCATCAGATCTTTTACAACAAAACTTTCAGCATCCATAACCATCGCAACATAACGAAAACCTTTCTTATTAGATAAGTTCAATTGCTTAGAGATTTTTTTAGTCGTGTGGTTCACATCAATTTTAATATTTTTTTTTCTTAAAGCATGTGCAAGCTTATTTGCTAAAGGCTTCAAAGAACTCTCTCTTGTTAAAATCGCCACATCAGCAATAACTTGCCTTTGAGGTTGAATAATACCATTTTTAAGACAAATATCAAAAAGACGAGTTAAACCAATGGATCCTCCCATCCCCTCAATTGAGACCTCTCTTCCAATAAAAACATCGACAAGATTAGCGTACTTTCCACCACTTGCGATACTGCCAACATGCTCTAAATTGTCTAAAAATGTTTCAAATACAATACCAGTGTAATAATTCAACCCTCTTGCCATCTGAGGATTGAACTGAATTTTATGCAGATCAATACGATAAGTTTCCAGTATCTGCATAAGTTGAATAAGTTCATCTACATACTTTGAAATTTCTTCTGAAATATCTTTAGAAACCGATACAAGCTTTTCAATAAATGAAAGAAATTCTTCAATAGTCCCTTTGTAATTAAAAATCTGCACAAAGGATTCAATCATCTCTTCTTGTAGCCCCAGGTCCAACAATGCTTTTTTAGTAACATCCTCCGTTACTTTCGGCATTTTATCAATCACATGTAAATATTCAGGATGCTCAGTTTCAACAATCTCAAAAAGATTAAGAATTGCTTTTGTCAAAGATATCTGATTGATATGAATGGTAAAACTACCCACATTCAACGCTTTAAGCGCATCATAAATAGCCGCAATACATTCTGCCTGACAATCCAAATTCACTTCTTTATCGATAATATCCACATCACATTGATAAAAGCCTCTAAATCTTCCCTGCGCAGCTCTTTCCCCCCTAAAGGAATAAGAATTATCATAACGTTTAAAAGGGAAGCTAATGGAATTATTCATCTCTTTGGCCACAAACAATGCTAAAGAAACTGTCCTATCAAAAGGAAGTCCCATTTCTGTTAATTTATGGTCTTTTGTCGCTAATTGATAAATTTGATTATTGATCCCCCCCTTAACAAGAAGATTTTCCAATCTCTCGATTGGAGGAGGATAAAATGCAGCAAAGCCATAAAGCTCGTAAACAGAGCGAATAGTCTCATAGAAATGATGAAATGCTTGATGTTCTGGAAGATTATAACTGGTAAATCCGCTTAAATGTTTTAGATTAGATTTGGCTTCTATCTGCATTTCTTCTTTCATATCTATCCTATAAAAAATGAATTTTTCTTATAAAATAACAAATATGAACACTAAGCACAATAAATGATTTTATGACTTATTTCTTAATTGCCTTTCTAACTTCAGGAATATGAATAGTCCCTTTGGACTTAAAAGGATCCAACATCATTCTTAATAAGAACTCTGCCTTAATTATCATAGAACGACTATCTTGAATACCAAAACCCGTCTCAAAAGTAATTTTTTTACTACGCAAATCTATAACGAATCGATTTTCATCTCCAATACCAGTTAAAGTAGAATCTGTCATCATATGACGGTCCTTTTTCTTTGTAAGAGCATTCTGTACAGGCTCCTTAGCCGCTACATAAAAAGATTGATGTACAAAATTCAACATTTTTAACTGTTTCATCGGATCGCCTACAGCTATTGAAACTTGCTCAGACAAATTATTTAAGAGGTTTTCTACTTGGCTGTTATCATAATCTAATTCCTGTCCATTTTTACAAATCACTCTAACGATATTTCTACGAGTAAAATCAAGTTTAATTTTATACAATATTTCTTCTCTTAATTTTTCAATTTCTTGAGCTTGCTTTTCCAAAGCTTTTCTTCTACTTGGAGCAAACATATCTCGAGTAATCACAACTATCATCGGAAAAACCAAAAGCCAACAACTCATTTTAACCATAAAATTTTGTTGTTGAATTTTCGAAAACCACGGTTTCACAGTCTTCTGTATCTTGTCATCCAGATCTTTAAAACTCATTGTATCTATTTTTTTACTATCTAATTTCGTAAATAACCCTCTAGAAAGAGAATATCTTTTAGATAATCCATATCTACGAGGAGCCACTAAACTATAAGAAGTCATTTTTAAAACCCATTTATTTTATATATAATTATAACATATTTTTAATATTTTTTAATAGAATTATCCTTATAATTAATAAAATTAAAAAGTTATTTTTTATAAAAAGATAAAGCATTAAAAATAAACAAGTTAAAGAACGCAGAAACAATCCCGAAACACTCCCAAAAAACTATACCCAACAAACAAAAAACACTCTTCAATAAAAAATTACTTGCCTTATGTTCAAAAGCATTTTAAGATATTAGTTTCTTCTATGGGGCAATAGCTCAGTGGTTAGAGCGACGGACTCATAACCCGTTGGTCGCTGGTTCAAGTCCAGCTTGCCCCATTTTCGTAAGAGACTAATTTTAAGTTAGATAAAACCAAAATCCTGGAGTAATAAATGAAAAAATATCTCATAAAACTCTCTGGAGGTACAATATAGGTACATTAAAAAAAGTTTTATCGATATTGATGCCTTCCATACAAGCAAAGGACGCCCTATATGGCATCAATACAAAAAAGAGAAACAAAAAAAGGTCACGTTTGGAGAGCAGTAATCCGCATCAAAGGCTATCCTCCTACCTGTAAAAACTTTGATCGCAAACAAGAAGCAGAAGACTGGGCTAAAGAAATTGAAAGACAAATTAAGCTCGGACAATTTCGTTTTGATCTACATAAAAAAATACATACCTTTGACGATCTAGTCGATCGTTTTATTGCAGACGGAAAACTCGATCTACATAAATCTTTTAAAGACACACAAAGACATCTTAAATACTGGCAATCACGAATTGGTAAATATGGATTAGTCCACATCACATCGGATCTTATCAGTAAGGAGAGATTACTTCTAAAAGAAACTCCTACAAAAAAAGGATCTAAAACAGTGTCTCGTTCCCCTGCAACTGTAAATAGATATATAAGTTCTTTATCTGCAATTCTTTCTTTTGCTAAAGAACTACAATGGATTAATGAAAATCCTTGTCGAGTTTTACAAAAATTTAAGGAGTCTAAAGGGAGAGACCGAACATTATCCTATGAAGAAAAAACCAGACTACTATTAGAATGCAAAAAAAGCTCTAATCCCTATTTGTATCCTACTCTATTA
>ERZ795053.5770-NODE-5770-length-12642-cov-4.821006_pt1 | contig 12642 bp, 12 predicted proteins | sample MGYA00375137_ERZ795053 | MGnify/ENA primary metagenome ERZ795053 (study PRJEB30182, sample SAMN05720284) | activated sludge metagenome | isolation source: Anaerobic digester | place: Hong Kong | collected 2014-12-17 ... | reverse complement strand
GCCGGAGACATTCCTGATCCAGGAATTCATCCGTGAAAAAATATTGGACAATACCCGTGAAGAAGTTCCTCATGCTGTAGCGGTCTATATCGAAAGGATGCAACACAAGAAAGAACTGACCAGAATCGATGCGACAATCGTTGTCGAGCGCGATTCCCAAAAAGCGATCGTGATCGGCAAAAACGGTGCCAGGCTCAAAAAGATCGGGACCGATGCGAGATTGGACATCGAAGAATTACTGGGACGTTCCGTCTATCTCGACCTTTTCTGCAAAGTCGAACCAAACTGGCGGAACCGAGACCATTATCTGAAAACATACGGATACAAACCAGAAAAGAAATAAGGTGTTAGACATGACCGAAACGACGGGATTCGTTCTCAAAAGGATGGATTACAAAGAGACGAGCAAGATCATTTTCGTCTATACCCCGACGGGCCGTGAAAGCTATCTCGTCCACGGAGCCAACAAGTTCACAAGCCCATTCCTGGCCCAAGCGGAAATATTAAACCTTTTAAACGTGAAAAGCGAAGGAAAAGGACTGAAGACAGCCAAAAACATCGAAACAAAGGCACGTTATCCCCACATCAAAGACAACCTGGAAAAATATACCTACGCCCTGCATCTTTTTGAAATCCTTCAGAATGTGGCCGATGCCGAAATCGATCATGCAAAGTTGTTTGGATTCATGGAAAAATTGCTTCCTAAAATGGAAGAAAGCGACAACTACATTCCTTACGCCTATATGTTTGAAAGCAAGTTGTTATATCTTTTGGGGATTCAACCGGAATTCAGGGAATGTGTCGTCTGCAAAAGCAAGGAAGTGGCCGGACTTTCCGTGCCAGACGGCGGAATGCTCTGCCAGGAACATTACCGCGAATCCTGTTACCCTCTCACACTCGCAAGAGAATGGATGCGTCTTTATTATTTCGACATCAACAAGGAAGCCGAACCGCCTCTGTTGTCTTATGACACAGCAGTCGGGTTAAGAAGGCTTCTCGATGACTATTACCGATATCACCTGAACATGAGGACAAAGTCACGCCAGGTCCTAGAAGGACTGCTGGGATACTGAGTCCCTTGTTTTCAATTTGCATATATCAACTTGACAATACAGTTAATAATAATATAATTATACTGAAGTAATATGCGCCATTTTGGGAGGATGATTGATTTGGCCAACACACTCGATCAACTTGTGAACTACTGCAAACAATACGGATTCATCTTCCAGGGCTCCGAAATCTACGGCGGCCTCGCCAATTCCTGGGACTACGGCCCTCTAGGCGTCGAACTCAAAAACAACATCAAAAAAGCCTGGTGGGAAAAATTCGTCGCCAGGAATCCATACAACGTCGGTCTCGATTCCGGGATCATTTTGCATACAAACGCCTGGATAGCATCCGGACACGTCAAGAGTTTCCAAGATCCGCTCATGGATTGCAAGGAATGCAAATCGAGACATCGGGCCGATAAGCTGATCGAAGCCCATTCGAAGGGCAAAGTGGACGCCGACGGTTGGAGCCGTGACGAAATGCTCCGATATATCAACGATAACAAAGTGAAGTGCCCTGTTTGCGGCGCTTTCAATTATACCGACATCAGACAGTTCAATCTGATGTTCAAAACCCATCAGGGCGTGATCGAGGACGAGCAAAGTCAAGTATATCTGCGTCCGGAAACCGCTCAGGGAATCTTCCTTGATTTCAAAAATGTCTTAAGGGTATCGCGGAAGAAAATCCCATTTGGCATCGGTCAGATCGGCAAGGCTTTCCGTAACGAAATTACTCCGGGGAACTTTGTTTTCCGTACAAGGGAATTCGAACAGATGGAACTGGAATTCTTTTGCAAACCGCATACGGAACTCGAATGGTTCGCTTACTGGAAGGATTTCGCCCAAAAATTCCTGTTATCTTTGGGGCTTGATCCGGAACATATCAGATTCCATGATCATCCGAAAGAAAAGCTTTCGTTCTATTCCAACGCCACCACCGACATATTGTACCAATTCCCCTGGGGGTTCGACGAACTCTGGGGCATCGCTTCCCGTACCGATTACGATCTCGGAAGACATCAGGAAAATTCCGGAGAAAACCTGGAATATCTTGATCCCGACACTAACGAGAAATATCTTCCCTATGTCATCGAACCGTCGCTCGGAGTCGAAAGGCTGTTACTCGCAATCCTGAACGACGCTCTGACGGAAGAAACCGTAGAATCGACCGGCGAGACCAGGACGCTGCTCAAAATCGACAAGCATCTGGCTCCATACCAGGTTGCCGTCCTGCCGCTCGTCAAGAAATATCATCAGGAAAAATCAAACGCAGTCTTCAACATGCTGATAAATGATTTTTCTGCCGTCTATGACGACACCGGCAATATCGGCCGCCGTTATCGCCGCCAGGATGCCATCGGCACTCCGTATGCCGTGACAATCGACGATACGACCGAAAGCGAAGGAACCGTCACCATTCGTGACCGCGATTCCATGAGTCAGGTTGTAATTGCCGTCGCTGAATTGTCGGATTATTTGAAAAAACAATTCTGATTCATAAAAAATAACCAAAAAGAAGGTGAGGAAATGGCAAGGATCAGTCAGGACACCGTTGACAGGATCAAGGATGCGGCTGACATTCTCGACGTTGTCGGCGAATACGTAGCCTTGCAACCGGCCGGCAAGAACCATAAAGGCCTTTGCCCTTTCCATAACGAAAAGACACCTTCTTTTTTTGTGTCTCCCGAGCGTAACTGGTTCCATTGTTACGGATGTGGCGCCAAAGGCGATCCTATCACTTTCATCCAGAAATACAAGAACATTTCCTATGTCGACAGCCTGAAATATCTGGGTGAGAAATACAATATCGAAATGAAATGGGAAGGCGACATCGAAACGTCGGTCAGCCGTGACCGTTTGTACCAGATCAACGAGGAAGCCATGCGCTTTTATCAGTTGTATCTCACCAACACGGAAAAAGGCAAAGTTCCGCTCGCTTATCTTTCCAAACGCGGCATCGGCATTCATACCGTCCAGTATTTCGAGATCGGATACGCCCCCAAGGAATCAGATGCGCTTTACCAGCATCTCAAGGAAAAATATACGGAATTGGACATGCTCGAACTCGGTCTCATAAAGAAAAAAGACACCGGTGAATATTACGACCTTTTCCGCGACCGCGTCGTGTTTCCCCTGAAAAACGCCTACGGAAAAGTCCTGGGATTCAGCGGACGGCTTTATGAGGCAAAGGAAGACGAACCGAAATATGTCAACTCTCCCTTTACCGACATTTTCATAAAAGGGGAAACCTTGTACAATCTCGACAAGGCGCAGACATTCATAAGACAATCTGGCGAAGCGATTCTTTACGAAGGTTTCATGGATGTCATCGCTTCCGTCAAAGCCGGCGTCAAGAATGCCGTCGCTTCGATGGGAACCCAGTTGACCATGCAACAGGCGGCCCTTTTGCGAAAATACACGGATAAGGTTGTCATTTGTTACGACGGCGACGAGGCGGGCTTTAACGCCACCGGCAAAGCCATTACCATCCTCAGGGATGAAAGATTCGAGATCAGCGTTGTCGTATTACCGGAAGGCCTCGATCCGGACGATTTTGTCCGTAAGCATTCCGCCAAGGCTTTTGCCGAGTTTATCGATAAGAATAAGATAGATATCTACGAATTCGCCTATCTCCACTTTCTCCACGGACATGATCTTTCCAAGGCTTCCGAAGCGGAAGCGTTTAAACTTAAAGTTTTTGATTTCTTACAGAAGAAAGCGTCAATCACGGTCACGGACATCTATCTGAAAAAAATGGCTTCCACGATCGGCGTCGACGAATCATCAATTAAAGCCGACTACGAATCATATCTGATGATGCAGGCAATCAAAAAGAGCCTAGTCACCAGGAAAACCCACAACCAATTCTCGACCGTGACGCATCGCTATGTGAAAGCCGAGGAAATCCTGATCAACTACTATTTGAAATCCGCCGTCTTCCGCAAGGAAATCCGCGACAATCTAACCGATCTCTTTGCTAAAGAAAAAGGCAACGTCGAGATCATCGGGTGCGCTATTGATATTGCCGACACCTCGGATAAAGACGACATTACCGCGGAAGTGTTCGCCCAGATTCCGGAAAGCCGCCACGAGTTGTTTCATCGTAAACTTTTGGACCCCGGGTACGAATACTCGTCACAAGAACTGTCCGATTGCATCATGACAATCAAAGATCGCAAAGTCGAAGAAATGGTGGCCGAACTCGAGGACGAGAAAAATTCGATCACATACGAAAACAAGAAAGAACGCTATATTGAACTTGTAAATCAAATCGCCGAACTCAAAAGGTCGCAGGGAAAGGATAAAAAATGGATAAAAAAGAAATAGTCGCAAAATTAGTCAAACAGCACGAGGATGAAGGATCCATCGGCATCGATGATGTCAAGAAATACGCCGAAGAGGGATCGAAACTGTTTGAAGATATCATAGTCGATCTCGAAACCGAAGGAATCGACCTATATGACGATAACGATCTTGGCGAAATCGACGACGGACTGATTGACGACGAAGATGAGGAAAAACAGGAAGAGAAACCAGCCGAAGACGAAGATGCGGAAGAAGACGATTTTGTCGATTTGGACGAACTCTCCGATGAAGATATTCCCGAAGAGGAATTGATCGATTTTGATTATGCGAAAGAAATCGAAGAGGAATTGATGCTTGAAAAGCAATTCGACAGTAATGTATCGATCAAGGTTGATGATCCTGTCAGAATGTATCTTAAAGAGATCGGCCGGGTCGAACTTCTCTCGAACGACGAAGAATACGAACTTGCTACCCTGATCAGCCGGGCTCGCAAAGCCAAGGAAACATACGAGGAACGCGTGAAAAACGGCGAGACTATCTCGAGCGAAGAAATGGCCGATTATGAAGAACTCTTCAAACGCGGCGAATTCAGCGAAAAAAAACTGGTCGAAGCCAATCTCCGTCTGGTTGTCTCGATCGCCAAACGCTATGTCGGAAGAGGCATGCAATTCCTAGATCTTATCCAGGAAGGCAACATGGGTCTGATGAAAGCCGTTTACAAATTCGACCACACCAAGGGTTTTAAGTTTTCAACCTACGCCACATGGTGGATTCGTCAAGCCATCACCCGGGCGATCGCCGATCAGGCACGAACGATCAGGATCCCCGTCCACATGGTCGAAACCATCAACAAGCTCGTAAGAACTCAAAGGACGCTCACTCAGAAACTGAAAAGAGAACCCCGACCCGAAGAAGTCGCGGCGGAAATGCATATTTCGGTCGACAAGGTCCAGATCATCCAGAAAGTCGCTCAGGAACCGATTTCACTCGAAAGTCCGGTCGGCGAGGAAGAAGACTCTTCTTTGGGAGATTTCATTCCTGATCCCGACACCCTGACTCCTTACGAATATACTTCCAAGGAAATGTTGAAACGGGAACTCGATTCCGTATTGGAAACCCTGACCGACCGCGAGGAGAAAGTCCTGAGAATGCGGTTTGGCCTGCTTGACGGCAGAACCAGGACCCTGGAAGAAGTCGGCAAGGAATTCGGAGTGACCAGAGAAAGAATCCGGCAGATCGAAGCGAAAGCGCTTCGCAAACTCCGCCATCCTTCCCGCAGCAAGAAACTGAAAGACTTTACGAACGGAAACAAATGACACAATTGTCCCCAAGGCTTGGCGCCGTTCTTTCCTTCTGCCATGGCTTCGATTGCCTGATCGATATCGGCTCCGACCATGCTTATCTGCCGATCGAAGCGGTAAGGCAGGGATATGTGGCCAAAGCCATCGCCGTCGACAACAAGCCATCGCCCTTAAGCGTTGCTTTAAAGAACATCGAACAAAGCGGCCTAAAAGACAAAATCGAGACCGTTCTGTCGGATGGCTTCACATCTCTAAACCATTCTGGCGATCTCGTCACCATTTCCGGAATCGGCGGAAAACTAACGGCCGAGATCCTGGAACAAGGCGATCTCGAAAAAGTCAAAATGCTGGTTTTGTCTCCGAATTCCGAAGCATTTGTCGTCCGCGACTGGCTGGAAAAGAATCATTTCATGATTACAGGCGAAACATTTCTTTTGGATCGTGGCAAGCATTATCAGGTGATTGCCGCCAAAAAAGGCGTCATGGAACTGGATCTGATTGAGAAAGAATTCGGCCCGATGATAATCAGGGAGAAAAATCCCGCTTTCGTCGCATACATAAGAAAAATCATTGCGAAACTCGACAAAGCCGCAGCGGGAGCCAACGATATCCAAGAAAAAGAAAGGATCCGGGAAAGGATCGGCCTGTTGAAAGGACTGGTATTGTGAACAGAATCGAAGTTACCAAATACTTAGAAACCATGTATCCCCGTCATCTTGCATATGACTGGGACAATGTCGGGTTGCAGGTTGGTACCTTGAACAAGCCCGTGAAGAAGATTCTTGTGACGCTTGATGTCACGAAGGATGTTGTCAGGGAAGCGGCTGACCTCAAAGCGGATCTCATCTTATCGCATCACCCTTTGATATTCCAACCGATCAGTTCGGTTCAGTTCGAGACTCCGAAAGGCTGGATAATCCAGGAACTCGTGAAAAAGGATATCGCCCTCTATTCTATGCACACGAATTTCGATGTTGCAGACGGAGGGATGAATGACCGCCTTTCCGAAAGACTCGGGCTAAGAGACACGAAACTTTTGGATGAAGAATTAGGCATCGGACGTTACGGCAGGATCAATCCCATGCCGATGCCGGAATTCATTTCATATGTCAAGAAACAACTTGAAGTTACGCATGTGCGCCTAATCGGTAACATGAACAAAACGGTGGAGATTGTCGGCATATCCGGCGGTTCCGGAAGCCAGCACATGCATCAAGCGAAAAAACGCGGATGCGACGTCTACATCACCGGGGACGTTACATACCACAATGCCCTCGACGCCATCATGATGGGTTATACGATCATTGATGTCGGACACAACGTTGAAAAAATATTTATTCCGTCAATCATCGACGACATCAGGAAAGAATTCCCATACTTGGATATTGCGGCCTCCACTGTTGACACCAATCCCTATCAGGAAAAATAAGGCTGTGAAAATCAGCCTTTTTACTTGCAATAAAAAAGATATCATGGTATACTCTGTTTGAAATTCAAAACATTTGATATTAAAACAAACAGAGGAGACCATTATCATGGCAAACATAGGCGTAGCCGTATGCGGCAATTCAGGCATCGATTATCTCGTACACGACAAATCCATTCGCATTTTTCATTCCTTGCTGATGATCGGAACCCAGGAATACGAGGACTTCGTGGAAATATCCTGTGACGAATTTTACGCCAGACTAGAAAAAAATCCCGATCTCGACATCAGGACAGCCCAGACAAGTACCGGCAAACTTCTGGAAATGTACAAAGAAATGATCGCTTCCGGATATGACGAACTTCTAATCATAACCATCTCCAAACACCTTTCCGGCACTTATCAGAACGCCGTTCTGGCAGCGAAGATGATCGAGAATGTCCCCATCCATATTTTTGATTCACAATCGCTTTCCTATGTCGAAGCCCTGATGGCAATGACAGCCAGACTGATGGCGGATGAAGGTGAAAAAGTTCCTGACATCATGCGAAAGCTCGAATGGATCCGCGACCACAACCATATTTTTGTCACGGTGGACACGCTTAAATATCTGATAAAAAACGGAAGACTTTCGAATGCAGCCGGATTCTTCGGGACATTGCTGAAATTAAAACCGTTGTTGGAAGTATCCAAGGACGGCAAGGTCGAAACCTTGGAAAAGATAAGGACAACGCAACGTGCGAGAGCGGAAATGATGGATCTTTTCTATAAAGAGATTGCCGGCAAAAAAGTTGTCGCATTCATTGTTTACACTAACAACATGAACGAATTTTTCGACCTCAAGGATCTTCTGGAAGAACGTCCTGAGATTGTCGAAATGAAAATGATTCCCCTGACCCCCGTGGTCGGCTGTCATGCCGGACCAGGGACGATGGGACTTGGCTACATCGAAAAGGAGGAATAGCCATGTCGAAAGCAAAAGATTTGATCAACGAACTTTTGGTCGAGACTTTCAACCGGATTTTGACAATAGAAGGTGAAGCCCTGAAAAAAGAAGGCGTCAAACTTTCGATGTCCGAAGTCCATGTCCTCGAGGCTGTGGAGAAATTGCCGGAACCGTCGATGACTGCCATCTCCCAAAAACTCGGTATCACTCCGGGAAGCCTTTCGGTTGCGATCAACACTTTGTTTCAGAAGGGTTATGTCCGTCGCTACACCGACAATTACGACAGAAGAAAGGTCCTTGTCGCATTGGAGGACAAAAGCAAAGCAGTTCTGGACATTCACCAGAAATTCCATCAGCACATGATCGATTCCGTGTTTTCTGATTTGAAACTCGGAGAAGACGAGATTCTGATCCAGTTGCTGAAAAATGTTTCCGATTACTTCAAACGTTACCAAATCGAATAGTATCTGTCAAAAAGCATTGTTTCTCCTCTCTTTTCAATAGGATAAAGAAAAATCCCTGTTCTTGTGTCATCATAGGATGATATAACAGGGGATTTTTCTTTTTTATTATTGATTACTTTTCTTTCATCTTGTGAGGCGGTTTGCCTGTTTTGACATTTCTGATTGAAACAACTTCGCAGCCTTTGTCAAGAATGGCCTGAACTATTATTTTCTCGTGCGGAAGCGGATTGCCGCTTCCGGACATGAAAAAAAGATCCACATGTTTTCCTTTTGGTAGCCAGCTGACAATCGAATTGAAAGCCGGAGCCGGATAATTCGCCCAGATCGGACAGCCGATCATGATGTCGTCGAATTCGTCCAGGTTGACGTCAGGCTTTGTAACTGGTACCTTTTTTTGCTGCATGGCCTGAAAGCCACCGGGAATGAAAGAAGTGAAAAGACAGCGCTTCTTGATTTCCCTGATGCGGTAGACAGAACTTTCTAGTTCTTTTCCGAGCCTTTCCGCTTCCGTCATGGTGGCGCCGCCGAAGGTGTAATACAGAATGACAGTTTTCATATGTCCATCCTTTCATGAAAACAAAAAAGCCTCTGTCGTCTTTGACACAAGTGAGGCTCTTTCATGTTTAGAGATTCTTATGGTGTAGGCCTCGTTTATTCGGCGACGATGGCTTCAACCGGGCAGTTTGATTCACAAACTCCGCAATCGATGCATTGTTCGGGATCGATAACATAGATATCTCCGGCTTCGATGCAGTCGACCGGGCAATTTTCCTTGCATGATCCGCAGGCGATGCATGCGTCCGTAATCCTTCTTGGCATCTTCATTCCCTCCCTTGACTGATGATTGGTAAACTACGCCTATTATTTTACCAACACGGCGACTATTTGTAAAGGTGCATTTTTCTTTTGCCGGTTATATTTCATGATTGTTTCAAAGCAATTTATCTTGTTTTAACAAGGATTTTTTGATAAAATAAAGTAAGAAAAGAAGGAGTGATGAAAATGCCAACATGGCTTGAAATCGTATTGCCGATATTTACTTTGCTTGTCGGAGGTGTCGTCGGATTCTTTCTGGCGAAAAGATCGTTTAAAAAGTATTTGGAAAAAAATCCGCCGGTTAACGAAAAGATGATCCGTGCGATGATGACACAGATGGGAAGAACTCCTTCGGAAAAACAGGTTCGTCAGGTTATGGCTTCGATGAACCAAGCTAAATAATACCGAGAATACAATTAAGAATATCCCGTACTGCGGACACACAAAAAATGTGTGGCAAGCGATACGGGATTTTTTTGTTCAAATTAAACGAGAACAGAATTATAAAATAATATGCAAATGAAAGCACAAAAAATAAAAACCCTGTTTACAATAAGTAACTAATGAAATAAAATGAATGTAAGTTATAACAATCAGTACTGTATTTTATTAATATGACACGATTATTTGAGGCGTTTTTTTTATCGCCGGTTTTATTTGTTACTGATGCTAATAGCTAATACCAGAATAAAAGCATCGAAAATGAAGGACATATTATTATGTGATTTGCTTAACTAATGAAAGGGGATGAAAATATGAAAGTGTCTAGATTCAAATTTATAATCGTATCCGTTATCGTCCTTATCATGTTCATGCTTACAGGATGTACCGAAACGAACGCTGATACAGATACGACTACTTCGCTTTTCCAAGGTTCAACTTCCGGATTGGTTTTCGATAATACGGGCCTTGAAAGCGAGTTTGCCGTGGTCAATTATTTGGGCACTTCTGAAAACGTGATCATCGGATCGACTTATTACGGTTATCCTGTTACATCAATCTCTGCCGATGTTTTTTCCAATGCCAAAGTCACAGTGACCAAGATATCTTTGCCAGATTCTATCGTTATGATTGAAGCGGGGGCTTTTGCATCAACCGAATTGGAAGAATTCACGGTCCCGGTCAGTTTGACATATTTCGCTCAGGCATTCGGTGCTCACAGGGGTGATATTTCGATTAAACTAGCGGAAAACCATCCCACACTCAAGGAAGTAAAGATCGGCGGCCACAAAGCCATCGTAAATCTGGACGAGACAGTGTTGATGTTTGTTTTCGATACTTCTTTATCGGATGAAACATTCACCATTCCGAATACCTATATTGAAATCGCTCCTTACGCTTTCAGCGGAACCAGTTATATGAAAGTTGTCGTTCCTAGTTCGGTATCAACGATCGGAACTTTCGCCTTCAGTGGAATGGAGTGTGAAGAAATTGATCTTCCCGATTCTCTTGAAGTGATCGAAACGGCTACATTTATTGATACACCGGACGCCGTCATTAACATCCCCTTTAATGTGAAAACGATCGGAGCGTACGCTTTTTGCAATTCCGGATTTACCGGGGAACTTGTATTGCCGGAAGGAGTGGAAACTGTCGGCGAAGGAGCATTCAACGCCAACAGACTTACCTCGATTGTCTTGCCTTCGACTCTCACAAATCTGGCTCCGGGATTCTTTGCGAACGACGGAGCTTTGCTTGAACATGCCAATTGTGTGACGAGAATAACATTCAATTCAATAGGATTCACCATGAATGCATATTCGATGAAATTCTATCTGCAACAGTTCATATATCTTAATTATGCCGGGCAAGGTTATTGGCAGAGTTGCGATGAAGATGTGAAAATCACCATTGTGTTGCCTGCTGAATATCAAGATGCATTTTCGCTGGAAAGATCTTTTACTTTGGCGTGGAATACTGAGTTTTATTTTGGATACATCTACACTGACTTTCTATATCGTGGTTTTTCCACAGAATCATTTATCTATGCATATGAAGGTGATCAATGATGAAGCAGATTATTAAGACATTATTGATTCTTTGTCTTTTGACCGTAACATCGGCGATGTGGGCGTGTGTCAATGAAACAACCGGCAATGTCTTGATTGACGGTTCGACAGAAGGATTGGAATTCGAATTGATCGAAAATGCCAATGAATACGCCGTCGTCGGTTATGAAGGCACTTCGGAAGAAGTAGTGATTGCTTCCACATATCAGGGGTTTTCGGTAACGAAAATCGCTGCGACTGCATTTCTGGATGCCAATGTAACGTCGCTTTCGCTTCCGGATACAATAAACCTGATCGAAGTAGAAGCGCTGGCAAACTTGGATTTGACCGAATTCTTGATTCCTTCCGGCGTCTATTATTTTGCCCAGGCTTTTGGAGAAAACCGGGAGAATATCGATTTTAAAGTGGCAAATGATCACCCGTATCTAAAGGAAGTGTCGATGGCCGGGCACAGTGTTATCGTTAGCAAGGACGAAAAAACGGTATTACTGGTCGAAAATCAATCGCTATGGAGACGCACCTTGAAATTGGCCGGTTCCTATGAAGAAATCGCTCCTTATGCCTTCTCTTATACAGACTACAAGGGAATTGTGATCCCGTCTTCGGTGACCGAAATAGGGGCTTACGCTTTCAGCCATGTCGATACCGAAACGATTACGATTAACGCCAACACCACAAGTATCGGCGAATACATGTTTTACGATGCTTCATGCGAAAAAATACAGCTACCAGATAGTATAGAAGAAATATGTGAAGGCGCATTCTTGAACACACCGAACGCCATCATCAATTTTCCGGCAAATATCAAGACGATCGGCGATTGGGCTTTTGCCAATTCCGGGTTTTCCGGGGAACTTGCATTGCCGGAGGGCCTGGAAACAATCGGGGATGCCGCTTTCAATGCCAATGCAATCACAAGCATCGTTATTCCATCGACAGTTACCAGCATGTCGACATACCTTTTCGCTAACGACGGGGCGGTAACACATCGTAATTATGTGACCAGAATCACTTTCGTATCGGATAACTTCATTTTTTCCGAGGACGGCTTCAAGCAGTTTCTTATTCAAAATTACATGAACCAGGGATATGGACTCGACTGCGATTACAAATTGACTGGTAGTGAAGTCATCATAACGATTGTTTTGCCAAATGATCCTCAGGAAGCTTCGCATGTGGAAAGAGCCTTCACTTATTACTGGACAGAAGATAAACCGGTTTATGACGAAAGAGTGACAGGCGACTATTTCTTCGCATTTGCGGAACACTGGCTTGTTTTTGAATACAACGGCGAATAAAATAATCAGGAAGAGGGGTATTAT
>ERZ795053.5769-NODE-5769-length-12644-cov-5.412026_pt1 | contig 12644 bp, 6 predicted proteins | sample MGYA00375137_ERZ795053 | MGnify/ENA primary metagenome ERZ795053 (study PRJEB30182, sample SAMN05720284) | activated sludge metagenome | isolation source: Anaerobic digester | place: Hong Kong | collected 2014-12-17 ... | reverse complement strand
CCAGCAGAGCGGGAAGCGGATGCGCGACCAGTGCGCCGGCGGATTCGGATCCAGCGTCAGCTTGTTAGTCTCCATGGCGATTGCATCCCCGCGAAACCGAGAGCGACCATCTGCCAGACGGCGCCGGCGTTCGCGATGTGAACCCCTTCTGACGCGCCACCATGGGCCACATCCAGATCGATCGAGCTTGCGCGCCTCCAGAAGTCCCAGGCGTCGTCCGATCGACCGAGGCGCGCCGCAACAATGGCGTGGACGCCGGCGGACAACGACGAGTCGTGCGTCGTATAGGGAACGTAGTAATCCCACGCCCGCTCGATTTCATCTCGACGGAATCTCCCCGGCGTGAGCATCATGAGCATCAGGACATCCGCCTGCTTGAGACTCTTCGATCGATAGAGCCGTTCCTGCGAGACCTGCGCCGCAAACGTCCGCGATCGATCACGCCAGCGCTTCTCGAAATGCGGCTCCGCCAGAGAATCGAATTCTTCGCATTGCAGGATCAGTACGCCATCATTCGACCGAAGGAGGGGGAGCCTGTCGGAGATCTCCCGGAACGCCGCGATCTCCTCTTCCGTGGCGCCGCCGGCCCGCCCATACGTGGCCGCGAGGTCCAGCGCCTGCGAGACCAGCGCGTTCGTATAGGCGTTGTTGTTGCTGATCGGCGTGAACTCGTCGGGGCCCATCACGCCGAGAAGACTCGGGTATTCGTCACCCGGACGCCAATCAACACGCTCACGCCAATATCGCGCCATCTCGACGAGCGCCAGAGCCGCAGGTCCCTGTAGATACGCCTCGTCGTTCGTGGCCCGGGCGTAATATGCGAATCCGTGGGCGACATCGGCCGTCACGTGCACTTCATGGTCAGCGTACTGCCAGTTCGGACAACATTCATCGCCGCGATCGTCCGCCTCCCAGGCGTATCGCGCGCCCGCATACCCGTATCGATCCGCATTGCGTCGCGCGCCAGGGAGACTCTGCACGCGGTAGTCAACGAGGGTCCGCGCCCTCGCCGGCGCCGTATGCGCGTAAAAGGGCGCCAGGAACATCTCCGTGTCCCAGAAATAGCGCCCCCAGTAGGCGTCGCCCGCGTAGCCCTTCGGATCGATTGCCACGCGCGAATCGTCGGGGACGTGAACGCGCAGCAGGTGATACAGCGCCGCTCGTACGCTGCGCTGGGCGTCCTCGTCGCCGTCGATCTCGATGTCGCACGTCGCCCAGCGAGAACGCCAGTGTTCGACGTGTTCCGCCTTCAACGCGTCGAAGTCCATCGACTCAACTTCCGCCAGGCGCTGCTGGGCGCTCGCAGACTCAAGATCGCGGCTCGTCGCGATGGCGGTTCGCTTCTCGATGACAAACGGCGTGTTCGCCGCCGCGTGTGATTCCAGAACGCTCCAGCCGGCCCGCGGTTCATGCTCGAAATACCAGCGACCCGGACCACGCGATTCGGAGCAGATCTCGATCGTATCGCCCTGGTCGGTCTCGAGATGACACGTCACACCGTCGACGGCCTGCGCCGTCTGCACGCTTCGAAAGTGATCGTATCCATTGGTGCGAACATCCGCGTCAATGCCCGTGCGGACAATAACGTCCGCCGCCTGCGAACAACAAATCGTCATGCGCTGGAGTATTACATGACGATGCGCGCCGCTGACAAATGTCTCAAACGTGACACGGACCGACTTGCCGCTTCGCGTGTTCCAGATAAAGGAACGTTCGAGCAGGGCTTTGTCCATGTGGAGCGTGCGCCGATAGTCGTCGATCGTCGCCACAGTGATATCGAGCCGTTCACCATCCACGAACGGGATCATTGCGAGCGTATGGGGCAGGTTGACGAGCTCCCGGCCCAGCGCCGGATGACCTCCCCAGACGCCGGGTACGAATGTCCCCCATTTGACCTTTGTCTCGGGGAATTTCTCGCTCGTGACGTTCGCGGGTCGCCGATCGTACGTCAGGTTCTGGGACGCGCCCGCGATGTGCTCTTCAAGGGATCCGCGGACGTGCAGGTAGCCGCTGCCCAGGGTGAACAAGCCCTCATACGCCTTGGCGTGGTCCAGGCGGAAGGGCCTCTCCGTCAAAGTCCATTCGTTCGTCATTCCGCGTATCGTAAGGAATTGTCGGGGCGGGTCGAAGCGAACTCCGCACTTCTTCCTGCGCAAAAATCTCCACGTGAAACGGCTTGCCGTCGGGGCCGTCTGGGCGCCGCTGACGCTCGGGGACGTGTGACTCGCCTGTGCCGGAGGATCTTCCCGGAGGTTGAGGCCGGCGGGGCAATCCCGTTGGACCCGAGTCCCGTCACTCGCCGCACGCCCGTGCGGCTGTGCTATACTTAGGGAAGGTCGTTCGGCGCCTGGCCTCGTTCGGACCCGCGATACGCGCCGCTCCGGCGGCTCACACCACGATGATGAGGAATTGCGCCGCCCGATGAACGCCGGCGACGTCACATTACTGCTTCAGGGAATCCGCCTCGGGACGCCGGACGCTGTCAGCCAGTTGATTGAAGCGGTCTACGGGGAACTCCGCGTCATGGCGGAGCTGAAGATGCGGGCGGTCAGACCGGGACACACACTGCTTCCCACGGCCCTGGTCAACGAGGCGTTCCTGCGGCTCGTCGGAAACAGCGATCGACTTGAGGATCGCGGACACTTCTTCGGAGCGGCCGCGAGGGCGATGGAGCGCGTGCTCGTCGATTACGCCAGACAGAAAAAGGCCCTCAAGCGCGGTGGCGCTGACGCGCAGCGCGTAACGCTCCACGACCTGCACGTGCAGGCGCCGGACAGCCAGCTCGGTGTGCTGGAAGTGCATGAAGCGATCTCAACGCTCGAACGCGAGGCGCCGGATCTGGCCACGATTGTTCGATTCCGGTTCTTTATGGGGATGACACTTGAGCAGATCGCCGATCTTGAAGGCGTCTCCCTGGCCACAGTCAAACGACGATGGACATTCGCCAGAGCCTGGCTGTACGATCATCTTGAAGGTTGAGATCGCGTCCCCGCCAGAGACAGCAACTCCACCAGCGCCGTTCGTGATGTCCCCAGGAGATGGAGCTCCACGCCGGAATCCTGCGCCGAAGGGATGTCCGGAAGCGAACCCCCGACGGGAACCAGACAGAAGCCGATGGAATCCGAACCGCGAGTGAATGAGATCGACGACTTCCACGAGGCGCTCGAGCAGCCCGAGGACCAGCGCGAGGCGTTTATTGAACAGCGTCACGCCGGGAACCCCGAGCGAATCGACCGCCTGCGTCGGCTGCTCGCGGCACATCAGCGCGCCGAGAACGCTCCTGACGAAACGATCGCGTTCGCACGATCACTGGGCGCTTCCATGGCGGAACAATCGCCGCAATGGATCGGTCCCTATCGCGTCCTCAGCCTCATCGGCGAAGGCGGCATGGGAATCGTCTACGCCGCCGAGCAGCTGGAACCGATCCGCCGGCGCGTGGCGATCAAGGTTGTCAAACTCGGGATGGATACGAAGGAGGTCATCGCGCGGTTTGAGGCCGAGCGTCAGGCGCTGGCCATGCTCGACCACCCGGGCATAGCGAAGGTGCTCGACGCCGGGAGCACTGAATCCGGTCGCCCTTACTTCGTCATGGACCTCGTCAAGGGGCTGCCGCTGACGGAGTACTGCGCCAAGTACAAACTGTCGCTCCGTGATCGGCTTGGGCTGTTCGTTCGAATGTGCGAGGCGGTCCAGCACGCGCATCAACGCGGGATCATCCATCGCGATCTGAAACCGCCGAATGTGCTCGTCGCGATGCTTGAAGGTCGTCCCGTTCCCAAGGTGATCGACTTCGGAATTGCGAAGGCCACGGCGTCGCGACTGTCAGAGCGAACAGTCTTTACCGAGCAGGGCAAGCTGATCGGAACGCCGGAGTACATGTCGCCGGAACAGGCCGAGATGTCGGGCCTGGATGTGGATACGCGCACGGACGTCTATTCCCTCGGTGTCCTGTTGTACGAACTTCTCACGAGCGTCCTCCCGTTCGAACCTCGCGAGCTGCGTTCCGGGGGGTACGCGACGATTCAGCGAATCATCCGTGACGTCGACCCGCCGCGCCCGAGCACGCGCCTGTCGAACCTCTCCCGATCAACGCCGGATGGCGACAGGTTCGCCTGCGCCTCGGTCCGACAGCTCCGCGGAGAGCTCGACTGGATCGTGATGCGCGCCATCGAGAAGGACCGCACGCGTCGATATGAGTCCGTTGGCGCCATGTGCCAGGATGTCGAGCGGTACCTGGCGGATGAGCCAGTGTCCGCGGGACCGCCGAGCAACGCCTACAAATTTCGCAAGTTCATTAAGCGCCATCGATACGGAACGCTCGCGGCGGCCTCGGCGCTGTTGGCCGTCACACTGGGGGTCACGGGTCTGACCATCGGTCTGATCGACGCTCGCCAGGCGCACGCCGTCGCGGACCGCAGGGCGAAGAACGCACAGGCCGCCGCCGAGTACCTTCAGAAAGTGCTGTTCCAGGTCGATCCGGAGTTCGGCGGCGGAAGACTGTCGCTCCAGGAAGTCATCGACGCTGCGGCTGCGTCGGTCTCCGAAGAGCTGGGCGACTTTCCGGAAGTCGAGGCGTCCGTCAGGGAGTCGATTGGCGTCGCCTATCGACGTCGGTCGGAATACGCCAAGGCGCAGCCGCATCTTCAGAAGTCGCTTGAGATCCGCAGATCGTTGTTCGGCGATACGCCACTCGCAACCGCGTCCTCGTTCATTGCGATGGCGGACCTCAGTCTTGAGTATGAAGGAAGCGTTGACGACGCCCTCAGGATGCTCGGCAGGTCGTATGACAGCTACGTCGCGAACGGCCTGATCGATTCAGAGGCCGAGGCCTGGCTGCAGCTGGACATCGGCCTGGCCAACATCGCCGGCGACAGACTCAGAGCCGCGGAGCAGGCGTTTGACGTGTGCCGGAAGCTCCTCATTCGAAGTCGCGGGGCCGGGCATCCCGACATCAGCCGTCCGGAGCGAGGGCTCGCCCTTGTTGCCCTGGGGCGAAATGATCTCGAGTCGGCCGAGCGCCTCGCGCGACACGCCGTCGCACTGTGTGATGGCGAAGGCGAGCCCTATCTCAACGCGCGGGCCCGCCTCGTCCTTGCGCAGGTCCTGATGGAGACGAACAGATTCGACGAAGTTGCGGACATACTCGCCGTCGTCGGAGAGCAGTTTCTCAGGACCGTCGGGAAGCGTCATATCCGGATCACGGAACTCGACGTGTGCCTGGCCGAGTTGTATCTGCGGCGTCAGGAATTCTCGCTCGCCGAAAAGACCTCCGAACACTGCGAAATCCTGCGGCGTGAGCTCCTGGACAGGAATCACTGGGCGATTCTCGAAGCGAGGCTGTTGAGACAGCGCGCCCGAATCGGCGCCGGAGACGCCGCGACTGCGGACGTCGAGCTGCTGCAGATCGCCGAGGCGATCGATCGTTCTCTCGGTGGCGATCATCCGTTGGCCATCGCTGTTGCGTCCGCGCGTGTTGATTGTTCCAGGGCGCTGGGAAACGACGACGTCGCGGCGGCTCGCGCCGAACGACTCGCCAACATGAAGCAACGCCGAGCCGAGCGACTGAAGCTGGAGGCGTCGCCCACAGCGCCATAGGGAAGGGCGGATCCGATCCCACCCCATCTGACGCGCGGTGGAATTCCCATCCACGGGCTCCATCGAAACGGCGGAGACGAGACGAAAAAGCTCCGTCGCCGATCGACAAACTCGTGTCGATCGGCGGACGGAGCGGTCCGGGGGAGGGTGGGATCAGAATCAGTTGTCGATCAGCAGCTGCGTCAGTACCGCGATGTCATGTCCATCGAGGCCGCCGTCCAGATTCAGATCACATCGTTCCAGGATGGCGGGATCCTGCAGATTGCCGACAAGCGCCGCGGCGAACGGAAACACGTCGTCCGGATTGACGGCGCCGTCGGCGTTGATATCGCCGGGCTGCGGGCCCGCTCCGGGGGCGATGTCAAAGCTTGTGTTCATTCCAGCAGTCGTCAACTGGAAGCGCGTGTCGCGAGCCAGGACGCGGACACGCGCACCGTTGATTCCCTGGCTTGCCGGCAGGCGCCAGTCATAGGACATCGCGTCGCCCGGAAGCTCCCGCGCGATTGTCCACCAGGTTTCGCCGTCGTCGAACGACGACTGGATATCAAAGCTCCGAAGGCCCTCGTCATCATTCGCGATCCATGCGATCGGCATGACCTGGCCCCCGTTGAACACGGCGCCCGTCTGTGGCGAGACGAGTTCGATGGTGGGCGGCGCATCGCCCACGTTGTCATCCGGCCGGATGCTGAAGTAGTCGGAGTAATACCACTCTTCACGACCCCCCGCGCCAAACGTTAACTGGACAATCACGCGCCCCAGATCGGAGCTCACGTACGGCATTCGCTTGGGAATACTCAGTTCGCCGGAGCCGCCGCCCGACGAGGACAGAAGATACCCTCCATCCGCTTCCAGATAGACAGCGGCGGTCGCGCCGGGCGCCCAGGTGATTGGCGAAAAGTCGCCGGGACGCAGGGCGACGGGCGTCGCAACGTCGATGTTCGGAACCGACCAGTCGTCCTGGTACGGAACCCAGAAGAACACGACGTCCCAGGATTCCTGGCCGGCGGCGTCGACCGCCACAACACGCAATGCGGCCGGGGAGTTCACGGGCGTAGGTGGGACCGACACCACATCGTATTCGTAAGAGCGATCCGAGGGGTTCAGGTCCGCAATCGTCTGGAACGCGAACCCACCGGCCGCCTGGGAATATTCGACGCGCTGGGCGACAATTCCGTGATCGTCGTTCGCCCGCCAGTTGATGATGATTCGATCGCCGACATGCGCGACCCCCGGTCCCGGCTCGACGGTCACGATTGGCGAGTGATCCGCATAGCTCGGAAGCGCCGTCAGGAAAGGTGTCAGACGTCCGATCGTGATGTTGGCGATATCCCCTGCGCCTCCGGGATTCAATGGGTGCGTCGGGCCATTCGGATCGTCCCACCAGCAATACTGCGATGATGACGAGTTATTCGACAGGGGACTGCGAACCTCGACGCCGACGCCGTTCAGGATGAATGAACTCGGCATCGTGTCGCTCGACGCGTCGAACGATCCGGCGTTGGTCGAGCTGCCAGTCACAAGGCCGAAGTCGTTGCTCTTGAACTGGCAGTTCCGCGCCGTCCATCGACCAAAGGTATTCGCTGTTCCGCCGATCGCGTTGTTCTCGAAAGCGCTGTCGATAACAGTGAGGTTTCCTTCATCGATCCCGATTCCGTACTCAGCGCCGGATGTAACGACATTCTGCATTCGCTGCGCCGCCGCCTGAACGAACTCGATGCCGGCCCAGTTCTGCTGCGGATCGACCGCCTCGAGTCGGATCGGTTCGTCCGCCGTGCCCGTCATTGCAACGCGGGTTCCCCGGCCGAACATGGCGCCCGCCAGCGGTTCATACCGGATGTTGACGCCCGGCATGATCGTCAGGAACCCCGACACGGAATTGGCAACGCCCGAGACAATGTACGGAAGCCCCAGGTTGGCCCAGATCAGTCCGTTGCCCGCGCGCTGCCCGTTGGCGCGAATGACATTCTGAGTGTTGCCCGTGGCGGGCAGTACGGAATCCGGCGTCAGGCCCGCTCCGAGGACGGTGAACTCGATCGGATAGAGATTTCCCTGAATCGATGTATTCGCCCCGATCTCGTAATTGGCGCCCGACAGGGCGAGTCCGGGCCCGTCTGCGTTGTTGATCGCCGTCACGTAATCCACCAGGGCGGGCTGGGCGCCGGCGTCCTTTTCGATCTCCAGGGGAATGCCGTCGACCGTGACATTGTGAACATAGACGTACCCCGCGATCCTCGCGCGACCTCCATGGAAGTCCGTATCCGTGATATGCACGTTGCTCACGGCCGACAACTCGCCACCCGTGAACTGACAGCGCTCAATTCGGAACGTGAGCGCCTGGGGAACGGGACTTCGGGGATCCTGGGCCTGCGTCGGATGCGCCGCGATGGCGCCCTCTGATGGAACCACACAGTCGGATGCGAGCACGGCGCCGCCGTTGCGACACTGAATCCTCGCGCGAACGTCGACATGTCGCAGATCCAGGACGCCGCCGACAACTTCGATCGGTGGAGAGACGACAGAGAAATTCTCGCCGTTGATCGTGATCGGCGCTGCCTGTGTTCCCGCGGCGCGAAACGTGCCGGACACGATCAGCTGGGCGCCCGGATCCACATTCAGGACGACGCCGGGCTCCACTTCGACGATCCCGCCAGGTGAGATCGTGAGTTGCTCGCAGACGTTGATCGGACTCTGGCTGACGCTCCAGGTTACCGTCTCTCCGGGCTGAGGCAGTGGAACGCCGCAGGGATCAAGCGCCGCGGCGGAGATGGCAAGAGAGTCAATGGCGGCGACAACACCGGCGCAGGCGAAGTTGCACGCGTACGGGTCGACCTGTCGAATCGCCAGTCTTCCGTTGCCCGGAAGCTGGACGCTGACCTGTCGCCATGAGACATCCGTTTCGAATTCAGCGAGCAGAATGCTGAAGTCGCCGACGTCTGTATGGCTGGCGCCGGTGCCGATGTTTCCGCCTGGCGAGTATCGCACCTGAATTTTCTGATCGGCCCACTGCGGCGCCGTCCCGAAGAGGAAGAATGACAGGACGTCACCCGCCTGTTGCGCGGGTATCGCCGGAAGGATCGCCCAGTTACTCATGGCGCCTCCCTCGAAGAACGGGATTGTGGCGACACTCTGCGTCACGAGGCATCCCGTTCCCGCCTGAGGTTGAACGGTCGACGTCGAGCTGTCGAACCAGCCGGCTGTCGTCTGCGGACTCTGACATTGGTTGCGAAAAACCCATCCGCCGGCCAGCAGGCCCGACGGCCCGTTCTCAGTCGTCGTCCCGTTGTTGTCGAAATTCTCGCCGAAATCGGCCGCGGCCCTGAGAACGTGCGTCACGCCCGCAACGCTCAGCAGCGTGACGGCGATCAGCTGTCGCATTTTGATGTTCATATTTCATGCTCCTGTCACATATAATGGGCTTCGATCCGACTGGTTGTGCGTATATGCACGGTTCGCGCGACTTGGATCGGGTTCTTTCTTGTGAATACGTTTCGGCGTCTCGCATGCGCGTCTGCGGCGCCCTCCCTTCATGCGTTGTGATGGGAGAGAACCTGTCAATTCGCGAGATCTTTTTTCCTGAGATGAGCGACCCTACGCGTTCAACCTCAGCCGCCGTTACCGGGCTCCTCGCGCGCGCCAGCCAGGGGGACGCGCTGGCGACGGATGAGCTGTTCCCGGTCGTCTACGATGAACTCCGTCGCCTGGCGGCCGGGTTCCTCGCCGACGAGGCCCCGGGACACACGCTTCAGCCGACCGCCCTGGTTCACGAGGCGTTCATTCGTCTCGTTGGTCCCGAGGAAACGGCGTGGGAAAATCGGCGGCATTTCTTCGGGGCGGCCGCCAGGGCCATTCGACGGATACTCATCGATCATGCGCGTGCCAGGCGCCGCGAGAAGCGTGGCGCCGACGCGAGGAAAATTCCCCTCGATGACGCGGCGGAACCCATGGTCCCGATCGATCGGGACCTGATTGCGCTGGATGATGCGCTCCGGCGATTGACGGGGCTCGACGCCTTCAAGGCCAGTGTCGTGGAACTTCGATTCTTCGGCGGTCTTGGAATGGACGAGATTGCGGATGTGCTGGGAGCTTCACCCAGCACCGTTGCCCGCGCCTGGCGTTTCGCGAAGGCGTGGCTTCATCGAGAGCTGTTGGATGAGGCGCCCGCATGACTCCCGAACGCCTCAGGCGGATTGAAGAAGTCTTCTCAATCATCGTGGACCTCCCGCTGAGTCAGCGCGCCGACGCCCTCGATCGTGAGACCGGGGAAGACGCGGACCTGCGTCGCGAAGTGGCGTCGATCCTGGACCACATCGATCCGCCGGATGACTTCCTTTCGGGCTCCGCGCTGGGCGACGAGCTTGTACTGGCCACGATCGCTGATCCGTCGGATGTTCTCCTGGAACAGAGAGTCGGCCCATACCGCATTCTTCGTCGCATCTCTTCGGGGGGCATGGGGGCTGTCTACCTTGCATCGCGTGACGACGGCGAATTCGAGCGCCACGTGGCAATCAAGGTCGTCAAGCGCGGCATGGACTCGGAGGAGATCCTTCGGCGCTTCACTCAGGAACGTCGAACCCTCGCCGCCCTCAATCATCCGTACATCGCCCAGCTGCTCGATGGGGGTGTTCTGCCGGACGGACGGCCTTACCTGATCATGGAATACGTGGACGGTGTTCCGATCGATGAGTACTGTCGAGACGAGCGTCTGACGATCACGCAGCGTCTGCAGCTGTTTTGCCGTGTGTGCGAAGCAGTGCGTTCGGCGCATCAGAGTCTCGTCGTTCATCGCGACCTGAAACCGTCGAATATTCTCGTTGACGCCCGCGGCGTTCCGAAACTTCTCGATTTTGGAATTGCCAAGGTCCTTGTCGGTACCGGCTCCGCCGAGGTAACGCTGGCCAACGAACGACGATACACGCCCGAGTATGCAAGCCCTGAACAGGTCAGCGGTGTCACGTTGGGAACCTCGACGGACATCTATTCGCTTGGCGTCGTGCTGTACGAGCTGCTCACGGACCATCGCCCCTACAGGTTCGTCACGCGCCAGGTCGCCGAGATCGAGCGTATCGTGCTGCATCAGGATCCTGCGCCTCCAAGCGCCATGGTCCGAACCACGACGACGGCCGACGCCCGTCATGATGACAAGTCCCCCGTGGAGACGCGCGCGGCCGATGCGGCTCGACTCCACAAACGACTGCGCGGCGATCTGGACACCATCGTTCTCAAGGCGATGCACAAGGACCCGGATCGGCGATATGCGTCTGTTGAGCAGCTTGTCGCGGACATCACGCGGCATCTCGGCGGGCTACCGGTTCTCGCGCGACCCGACACGCTGGGCTATCGCGCGTCGAAGTTCGTGCGACGGAATCTCGTTGCGCTCTCGATGGCCGTGACGGCGATTGCGTTTCTCGTGGGTGGTTTCGGCGCCGCGATCTGGCAGGCGCGCGTCGCGACCTCCGAGCGTGACGCCGCCTACCTCGCTCGCGATCAGGCGGAAGCGACGTCCGACTTCTTCGAGGAAATGCTGGCTTCAGCGGATCCCGTCAACCAGGGGGCGGAAGCCAGGGTGCGCGACGTGGTCGACGAGGCGTCGGTCCGTCTGCGATCGGAGTTCACCGATGCGCCGCTGGTTCGGGCGTCGATTCGGAGCACCATCGGCCGGACCTATCTCGGGCTTGGGTTGCTTGATCTGGCGGAAAGCAATATCCGCGCGGCGTTGAAGACGAGAACCGACCTCCTGCCGGAGGGGCATCACGATCTCGCCGAGAGCGAGTTTGATCTGGCTCGGGTTCTGTATGCGAGGGGTCGGTTCCAGGAGGCGGAATCACTGCTGATGACCTGCCTGAAAACGCACCAGCGACTGCGTGGGGATGAGAACGCGGATACCGCGCGTGTCTGGAACGACCTGGGCGCTGTCCAGCGTGCCGCGGGGGAAATCGATGCGGCGGAGCAATCATTGGAGACAGCGCTCCGTATTCGACGGAAAATCGTGGGAGGGCGCAGCCTCGCCGTCGCAGAAACCCTGAACAACCTGGTCGGCGTCAAATACGCGAGGCGTGATTCGGAGGGTTCCATCCGCCTGATGAACGAAGTGCTGGAGATTCGGCGCGAAAACCTGCCGGCGGAGCATCCGCTGGTGCTTCAGGCGATGGCGAATCTCGCGGTCATGCGACTGTCCCGCGGCGAGTGGACGCAGGCGGAATCGCTGCTCCGCGAAGTGATCGAGCTGGATCGTCGCGTCTACGGAAACGATCATCCTTCACTCGCCGTTGACCTTGCGAGCCTGGCGAACGCGCTGCTCATGCAACAGCGATACGAGGAGGCGCTCCCGTACCTGAAGGAGGTCCTTGCCATCCGGCGCCAGCGATTGCCGGCGCATTCGCCCGTCCTCATGAAGTCGCAGGCAAGGCTGGGGGAGTGCCTGTCCGTTCTTGGCCGGGACGACGAAGCCGAACCGCTGCTGGCGGACGCCGTTCAGGGGATCGGCGAATCGGCCCGACGGGCGGATCCCTATTGGCGTGGCGTCATCGAGCGACTTGCCGGGATCTACGCCACATCCAATCAGCCCGAAAAGCTCCGCAGCCTGAGCCAGCTGGACGACCCGGAATGACCTCAGACAACCGGGGCCATCGACGACTTGCGGATTAGCCGCGATCCGGCCGATGCGTACGGACGCCGTCGCGTACCTCGCTGGTCGCAGCTCGCTCGCCTCATCAACGCGACTCAGATCCTGAGGACACTCGCCGATCACACTTTCCGTTCTGTGGACGAGCCAGCGCAGTGGTCCGATTCGAACATGCGCCCCCGAGTATTCAGGACGGATTGCAGGATCGGCTCGGCCTCTTCGAATCGGCGCCTAAGACCTGCGACGAATAAGTGCCAGCGTGGCGGGTATGCAAAGCGCCAGCGTTGCGGGCTCCGGCGTGAGCTGAAAGCTCACGAATCCCGTCGCGACGCCGATATTGCCGGACGAGGATGCCAGGGGCATGACATCCATTGTGTAACTGATGTAGAAACGACGTCCGGCGGGGAGAAGAAGATCCCCCGAGAGG
>ERZ795053.5766-NODE-5766-length-12647-cov-7.042646_pt1 | contig 12647 bp, 13 predicted proteins | sample MGYA00375137_ERZ795053 | MGnify/ENA primary metagenome ERZ795053 (study PRJEB30182, sample SAMN05720284) | activated sludge metagenome | isolation source: Anaerobic digester | place: Hong Kong | collected 2014-12-17 ... | reverse complement strand
ATTCCGTGCATCTGAGCCACCTCGATGCGGCGACCCGCCTGCCGCAGATCGAGGCATTGCTCGCGATCCATCGCCGGGCACCCCGCGAAGGTGGTGCCTGGTGCGGCGGGCACCCGAATCCGGCCGCCGGCTGGACCGAGGGCGAGATGCCGCCCATGCCGCGCGACGCCGTCTTCATGGGCGACTTCAACTTCGTGCCCGGCAGCGACGAGTACACCGCCATGGTCGGGCCGCTGACGGCGCGCTACGGCCGGCTCCTCAACACCGACGGTCTGGTCGATGCCTGGACGGTCGCCGGCCACGACGAAGGCGCCGGCGTCACCTGCGACGGCAAGCGGCTGGACTATCTCTTCCTCTCGGCCGATCTACGGTGCCGGGTGCGGTCGGTCCGGATCGACGAGACGGCCGAGGGCTCGGACCACCTGCCGGTCTGGATGGACTTCGACGCGGGCCGAGGGGCAAGCCGGGAGATTCTCGGGCAGTGCGAATAGCGGTCTTTGGCGCCGGCGCGGTCGGCGGCTTTCTGGCGGCGCATCTGGCGCGGGCCGGGCGCGACGTTTCGGTGATCGCGCGGGGTGCGCAGCTCGATGCGATCCGCGCGGACGGGCTCACGCTCGAGCTGCCGCACGAGACGTTCGACGTGGCGCTCGAGGCGAGCGACGATCCGGGCACGGTCGGCCCGGTCGATCTCGTGCTGGTGACGGTCAAGACCACGGCCAACCCGGCAATCGCGGCCGCCATGGCACCGCTCCTGCACGATGGAACGGTGGTGGTGTTCGCGCAGAACGGCGTTTTCTGGTGGTACGGCCTGGGCTTCGATCCGGGTGTGCCGGTCGATGCGGCACGGCTCGATCCGGAAGGGCGGCTCGCCGCCACGCTCGGACCGGATCGTGTTCTGGGGCTCGTCATCTACTCGCCCAACGAGGTGATCGCACCCGGGCGGATCCGCTGCACGGTGTCGGACAGCCGGTTCCACCTGGGCGGGCCCGACAGGGCGGCCGGGCAGGTCGCGCGGGCGGCGGCAGTTCTGGGCGATGCCGGATTCCGGCTCGAGGTGCCGGCCGACATTCGTGCCGCGATGTGGCAGAAGCTGGTTCTCAATCTCTGCACCTCGCCGCTTTCGACCCTGACGCGCGCCACCGAGGCCGGGCTGGAATCGCTGCCGGGCATGATCGAGGTCGGGCGGGGGATGGTGCGGGACGGGCTCGCCGTGGCGGCGGCGCACGGTTTTCGCGATCTCGGCATCGATCCGGAGAAGCTGGTGGCGCCGGGCCTGCGCACGCCGCACCGGCCCTCGATGCTGCAGGACCTCGAGCGCGGCCGGCCGCTCGAGATCGATTCCCTCCTCGCCATTGTCCAGGACTTCGCCCGTGCCGCCGGCGTGGCGACGCCGACGATCGACACGGTCCTGCCATTGCTGATCCTTCTCGCGCGCGGCCGGGGGCTCTACCCGGCGGGCTGAGCGGCCTCGACCCCGCACGGCAAGGTGTGGATGCGCCGGGTGTGAACGCGGTCACCCGGCGCCCAGCTGACGGCAGCTCGAAGGGTCGAAGTCGGTTCGTGTCCCGATTTTTCCCGTGTCCCGATTTTTCCCAACCGCTTGCCGCGCCAAGGGGATCGGCCTAAGCTTCGAATCATTCCAAAAAGGCTCATCGATGGAGATGCTGGCCGGGCCGTCCGGTCGGCGTGGCGGGTGCAGGGGAGACGATCATGCGTGGCTCGACCGCAATGATGGCCGTGCTGTTGTCGCTGGGTTCGGCCGCCCTGGCCGAGGACGGCCGGCCGGCGACCAGACCAGCGCTGGTCTGGGCCGGCGTCGAGCATTCGAGGGTCGATCTGGCGCACGTCAAGGGCACCGAGCCCCTGGTCGGCGAGCACGGCTTCGGCGCGCTGCGGGACGATTGGCAGCCCGGCCAGGAGGTCGCCTGGCAACACGGCGCCATTGGCCTCGGGCTTCGCGAGGAGAACGGGCGGATCAAGGGTGGCCCCTACCTCCAGGCGGGGGACTGGCGCCTGGATCTGCGCCCGGTCGGCAGCGACAACGCGCTCGACATCGACGGTGTCACGCTGCGTCTCACGACCAAGTTCGGCGACTGACCGCGTCTCGTCACGGGCGGGCGAGAGCGCGGCCGGTGGTCAAATCCAGCTCGACCATCACGCCGGCGTGGTTGGAGACGGCGGTCTGGGTGGGATCGAGACGCGGGTTGAACACGGTCCGATAGGCGAGGATGCCGCCGAAATCGCGCGCGAAAAGGTAGTCGATGCGCTTCGAGTGGGGACGGGTGGGCTCGGCGACGCCGACCGTGCAGTAGGCGTCCGGCCGGGCGGGCTGGGCGCACAACTGGCCGACCGCGCCGGTGACCGCGCTCGCCGCGTCGCGCAGGCCGGCTTCGGCCATCAGCCCGTAGAGCGCCCGCTCGGCATCATCCGCGCCGTGCAGGTCGAGATTGAGATCGCCACCGAAGATCACCGGCCGCCCCCCGCCCTCCTCGTTGGCGCCGATGAAGGCGAGCGCCTCGACGAGCTGCCGGCGGCGCTGGTCGGCGGTGCAGCGGGCGCAGAGGTGGGTGTTGTAGACGCTGATCTCGCCGATCTTTGGGACGAGGAGGCGGGCCATCACGACGTTGCGGCCGAGCCGGAAGCGATGGCCAAGGACCTCGAGCTCGGCGATCTCCGGCAGCGCTGCCGTTCGCGCCTCGAGCACGGCGCAGCGGCTCAGGATGGCGTTGGCGACGGTGAGCACGCCCGGCACGCCGTCCTCGACCGCCGTTCGAAGGTCGAAGGCGAGGCCGTGGCGGTCGCTCAGCGCATCCCGCAGGTCGCGGGCCGAGTTGCGGCTGCCGGACAGGACGCCGCCCACGGCCTCCTGCAAGAGGGCGACATCGACGCCCTCCGCGGCGATGAAGTCGCTGATGGTCTCGAGACGACGGGGCCGCTCGCGGATCGCCGAAAAGTGCAGATTGAGGGTCAGGACCCTGAGGCTGCCACGCTCGGCGAGGTCCGCGCATGTCGCCGGGACGTCGAGGGCTTGCCGGTCGAGGTCGGCGCCGTCGGGCGAGCAGCTCGCCAGGGAGGCCGCGACCGCCCAGACGCCGAGCAGAAGCGCCAGCCCGAGCCGCGAGCGGGACCCTCCCTTCACGACCCCGCCGGCGCGGGAGCGGGGGCCCTATCGGGCCGGCCGAGGGGCCTGGGCACGGGCGCTCTTCATGTTGTGGACGTGGACATGGGCGCCCCTGGCGACCGCCGTCGTCGTGCGGCCGATGGGCTGGCCGTACTTGGTGACGGGTGTGCCCGGGGCGAGGTCGGCAAGCGCCAGCTTGTGGCAGAGGGGGATGCGCTCCAGGAGCTCGATCCTCTGGTCCTCGATCTCGACCACCTCGCCGGCCTCGAGGTCGCGGAGCGCCGTCGCCACGTTGTCGGTGGCGGCGAGGCGAAGCGCGGTGCTGCCGCTCACAGGACGGCTCCGAAGCGGCTGATCGCCTCGTCGCCCTCGCCCAGGATCTCGCCCCAGGTGAGGGCACCGGAGGCGATCTCGAGCAGGCGGTCGACCATGCGGTCGGCGGCGGCATCGAGGCTTTCCTCGCCGGTGAAGACGGCGCTGGCCTCGAACTCGAGCTGCTGGCCGACGCGCCGGGCGGTGGCCGGGTTGCCGGTGAGCTTCAGGGTGGGCATGAGGGCGCTCACATAGCTGTTGCCGACGCCGGTGGTGAAGAGCGCCATATTGGCCCCGGCCGTGCTGAAGCCGGTAAGCGATTCGGGCGCGTAAGCCGGGGCGTCCATGGCCCACACGCCCGGGCCGGGCGGCGGCTCGCCATAGCCGATGACCCCCTGGATGGGGCGGCTGCCGGCCTTGGCGATGGCACCCAATGACTTCTCCTCGATCGAGGAGAGCCCGGCATCGATGTTGGTCTGGCTCGGGTTGTTGCCGGTGAGGTCGATGCCGGCGGCCTGGGCCATGGATTCGCGCCGGGCCGCCGCCGCCTTCAGCCGCTCGGCGACCGTGGCGTCGCGGGCCTTGCGCACGAGCGGCTCCTCCGCACCGATCCATTCGGTCGTCTCGCCGAAGATCGCGGCCCCGCCGGCATCCACCAAGCGGTCGACCACCGCACCGACGAGCGGGTTGGCGACGAGGCCGGAGCTCGGGTCGGAGCGGCCGCATTCGAGGCCGAGCAGGAGCCCGGCCGGCGGCAGCTCCTCGCGGCGCTGGTGGGAGAGCCCGTGGACGAAGCCGGCGGCGGCCCGAAGGGCCTTGTCGGAAAGGGTGAGCACGTCGTGGCCGCAAGCGTCGAGGGTGATCGCCTCGACCAGCCGGCCGGCGGCCTCGGCGGCGGCGGCGACCTGCTCCACCACCGGCGCGTTGGCGCCGATGACCACCACACCGCCGACATTGGGATGGCAGGCGAAGGCGGCAAGGGCACCGCGGTGCACCTTGCGGTCATAGCCGAGCAGGCCCGAATCGTGCTGCGTGCCGAGCACGACGACACCGTTCAAGGATCTGGCGATGCGCCGGGCGGCCGGGGTGGTGAGCCCGGTGACCGACAGGACCAGCGTGTGGTTGCGCACGCCGGGCCGCCCCGAGGCTCGACGAAAGCCGAGGAATGGGCGCATGATGGGTCCTTCCCTTGCAACAGACCGTCGAGGCCCCGGCATGGAGCACCCCGTCTTTCCCGCGGTCCGCATCCCGCATCTGGCCGAGGCCGAGCTGCCGCTCGTCCATCGGGTGAAGCTCGAGCAGCCGACCGCCCCGGCGATCGACGACATCGAGGCCGCCGTGCACGAGGCCCTGGCCGGCAGCGCCGAGATTGCCGCCCTGAAGCCCGGCAGCGCCGTTGCGATCGGGGTCGGCAGCCGCGGTGTCGCCGACCTGCCGCGTCTGGTCGGTGCCACCGTCACCTATCTCAAAAACCAGAACCTCGCACCCTTCATCGTGCCGGCCATGGGCAGCCATGGCGGGGCCACGGCGGAGGGCCAGGCGCTCGTGCTCTCGCGGCTCGGCATCGACGAGGCGCGCGTCGGGGCGCCGGTCCGGGCGAGCATGGAGACGGTCGAGCTCGGCCGGACGAAGGGCGGGCTGCCCTGCCGCTTCGATGCCAACGCGGCGGCGGCGGACGCCATCGTCGTGATCGCCCGGGTCAAGCCGCACACCAGCTTCGACCGGCCGATCGAGAGCGGGCTCTGCAAGATCCTGGCGGTCGGCCTCGGCAAGGAGGCGGGCGCGCGCAATGTCCACCGGCTGGGGCCGCGCGGCTTCACCGAGACGATCCCGGAGCTGGCCTCCATTGCGCTTGCCAGGGCGCCCATCGCCTGCGGCCTCGCCGTGGTCGAGAACGCGACGCACAGGCTCGTGACCATCGAGGCCGTGGCCCCGGGCGGCTTCGTCGCCACCGACGAGCGGCTGCTCAAACGGGCGAAGTCGCTCATGGCGCGCCTGCCGTTCCGGCTCGTCGACGCGCTCCTCGTCGAGGAGCTGGGCAAGGAGATCTCGGGCTCGGGCATGGACTACGCGGTGACCGGCCGGACCGACATCCGGGGCATCGCCAACCCCGACCACATCCTGGTCAACAAGCTGGCCGTCCTGCGGCTGACCGAGGCGACCCATGGCAACGCCATCGGCGTCGGCATCGCCGACTACATGCCGCGCGAATCGGCCAACCAGGTCGATCTGGTCGCCATGTACCAGAACGCGATCACCGCGGCGATCGGCGAGAAGGCGCGGCTGCCCATCGTCCTGCCGACCGAGCGGGAGACCGTGCAGGCCCTGGTCATGACGAGCTGGGCGGACGACCGGGCGGGCTGCCGCTACTGCCAGATCAGGAACACGCTGACCCTGGACGAGGTGCTGGTCTCGGCCCCGCTGCTCGCCGAGCTGGGGCAGGACGCGAAGGCCGAGAAGCTGCGGTTCGACGAGGCGGGCCGGCTGCTCACGCTCGTCTGAGCGGCGCTCAGGCAGCCGCGGCGGCGCGGCGGCGGCGCCATTCGCCGACCAAGGGCCAGACCAGGAGCACGATCGCGACGACGAGGAAGGCGAGGGCGATGGGCCTCGTGAACATGGGCGTGATCGTGCCGCCGGTCATCATGAGGCCGGTCCTGAGCTTCGCCTCCATCAGGGGGGCGAGGACGAAGCCGATGACGAAGGGGCCGAGCGGGTAGCGGGCGCGCTCGAGGGCGAAGCCGATGACGCCGAAGATCAGCATCACCCAGACGTCGAACATGACGTTGTCGAGGCCGAAGGAGCCGATGACGCAGAAGACGATGATCACCGGCAGGAGGTAGGTGCGCGGCACGTAGGCGAGCTTCGCCACCCAGCCGGTGCTGGCGACCATGACCGCCAGCATGACGAAGTTGGCGACGAGGCAGGCGGCGATCATGGCGTAGACCACGTCGCCATTGGTGATGAAGAGGGCGGGGCCGGGGGTGATCGAGTGGATCATCAGGGCACCGATCAGGATGGCGTCGATGACCGAGCCCGGGATGCCCATGGCGATGAGCGGGATGAGGGCCCCGCCGACCGTGGCGTTGTTGGCGGTCTCCGACGCGACGATGCCGGCTTCCGAGCCCTTGCCGAACTCGTCGGGCGTCTTCGAGAGGTTCTTGGTCGTGGTGTAGGCGATGACCGAGCCGATCGAGGCGCCCACGCCGGGCAGGATGCCGACCAGCGTGCCGATCAGGCCCGAGCGCAGCATGTTGGCGCCGTGCCTGATCCAGTCGCGGAGCGGCAGCAGCAGGCCGGCGCGCTGCGATTCGACCCGCTCGATCTTGCGGCCGAGGTCGAGCACGTCGCTGATGATCTGGCTCACGGCGAAGACGCCGATCAGCACCGGCAGGAGCTTCAGCCCGCCGTTCAGCATGTACCAGTCGAAGGTGAGCCTGGGCTGGCCGGCCGAGGGGTCGACGCCCGGCATCGAGATCAGCATGCCGAGGAGCCCGGCGACCAGGCCCTTGACCAGGTTGCCCTGGCTGACCGAGGCGATCAGCACCATGGCCATCAGGATCAGCGTGAAATACTCGAACGGGCCGAAGCGCGTGGCCCAGATCGAGAGCGGCTTGGCGAGCAGGAGGAGGAAGATCCAGGAGATGATGCCGCCGGCGAAGGAGGCGGCGATGCCGAGGCCGAGCGCGCGGCCGGGCCGGCCGGCGCGGGCCATGGGATAGCCGTCGAAGGTGGTCATGACGTTGGACGGCGTGCCGGGCATGCGCAGGAGCGTGGCGGTGATCAGGCCGCCGGTGATCGAGCCCACATACATGCCGATCAGGAGGACCACGGCGTCGGTCGGCACCATGTAGTAGGTGAGCGGCAAAGTGAGGGCGATCAGCATGGCGCCGGTCAGGCCCGGGATGGCGCCGACGACGATGCCGAGCACGGTGCCGAGCACGACGAAGAAGAAGGCCATGGGCGCGAAGACGAGGCCGAGGCCGCCCATGAGGCCGGAGAGCACGGCTTCCATGGCTCAGGGTTCCCACATGCTCAAAGGCCGGGCAGGTCGACGACGAAGACGCGGGTGAAGACGTACTGGCTGCCGAAGCCGACCACGGCGGCGAGCGCCAGGACGAGCGGCATGCTGCGCGGGCGAAAGCGGATCAGGGTGCCGATGGTCAGCACCAGGTAGATCGTGGTCATCACCGCGAAGGTGGTGAGCCGGTAGTGCATGGCGGTCACGTAGAGCAGCGTGAGCAGCAGCACCGCGCCGGCATCGGCGAGACCTTCCCGCGGCGGGCGGGCGACCGGCCGGCGGTCGAGGCAGGCGCGCACGATGAGGCCCAGAGCCATGAGGATGATGAGGCCGGCCGTCGCCTGTGGCACCGGCGCGGAGCCGAGCGGCTCGAAGCTGCCGGGCGGGATGTCGCGGGTCTCGAAGAGGGCGATCGCGGCGATGACGATGACCATGAGCGCCACGCCGATCTCGACGCGCGGGTCGACACGATCCTGCAAGCCCGGGCCTCCCTGAAAAGGCGGCGGCCGGCGACCCGGGAGGGCCGCCGGCCGCCTTGCCGATGCTACTTCTGGGCGGCCTGCTTGGCCACGGGCTCGATCCGCGCCCAGGTCTCGTCGAGGCTCGCCTGGAGCTCGTCGCCGCGCAGGAAGACGGCACCGAACGCCTTCTCGTCGAAGAAGGCCTGGACCTGCGGGGTGTCGGTCGCCTTTTCCAGCGCGTCGGCGAAGCCGGCCACGGCCTCCTCCGGGGTGCCCTTGGGCGCGAACCACCAGCTGTCGACGCAGAACTGCATGTCGTAGCCGAGCTCCTCCATGGTCGGGAGGTCGGGCAGCTTCGCGGCGCGCTCCGCCCCGGTGTAGGCGAGCGGCCGGATCTCGCTCTCCGGGTTCTCGCTGCCGTCGGGCAGCATGGTGAAGTTGAGGATCTCGGCCGCCGACAGCACCGAGACGTTGGTCTGGTTGCCGGTGAGCGCCGTGAAGTTGGCCGTGCCGCCGCCGATCTGGACGAAGCGGAACTCGGCCCCCTCCTCGAGATTCTGCAGCATGATCCCGGCCATGTGGTTGATGGCCCCGAGATTGGCGCCGAAGATCAGCGTGTCGGGCTCGGCCTTCGCCTTGGCGAGGAGGTCCCCGACCGACTCGATGCCGCTGTCCTTCCTGACCACCGGCACGAGGCAGAACGTGCCGGTCGCCGCCACCGGCGTGAAGTCGCGGTAGCCGAAGTCGAACATGCCGCCGGCCTCGCCGCCCATGAGCGCGATGTGCAGGGTGAGGAAGGTGTAGCCGTCGGGCTCGGCCTCCATCACCTGCCTGGCGCCGATCGAGAAGTGGCCGCCGACATTCACCACGGTGATCGGCTGCGGCAGGATGTCGTTCTCCTGGATCGCCATCTGATAGGCGCGGGTCACCTGGTCCGAGCTGCCGCCCGGCTGGAACGGCACGATCACCTTGATCGGCTTCTCCGGCCATTCGGCCTGGGCAGGACCGCTGCCGAAGCTCGCGCCGAGCAGCGTCGCCATCAGCGCCAGCGCCGCGCCTCGAAGGGCGGTCCTCCTGGTCATGGTGGTCATCGTTTCTGCCTCCTCATTTCTTGGTGCGATTTCGTTCGCCGGCGACTGTGCCAGCACCGGCCCGGGCCTTCAACGCTGCTATCGGATCGCCTTTCACCCGGCCACCAGCCGCCCCGCGCGGGCGACCCGGCCGCGTTTCGGCGCGGGCTGCTGGTCGCGGCGGCAGAGCTCCTCGATGAGGTCGGCGAGATGGGCGGCCGCCGGGTTGGCCTCGACGCCGCGGCGGGTGATGACGCCGGCCGAGCGCCTCCAGCTCGCGGCCTCCAGCGGCAGCGGGCGGATTTCCGAGACGCCGGTGCTGCGCAGGTGGTCGACGGCGTGAAAGCTCAGATAGGCGCTGTCGCGCATCAGCGCGAGCTTGATGTCGATGATGTCGGTCTCGATCATCGGCCTGGGCGGCGTGAGGCCGTGCGCCCGCATCAGGACCTCGAGGCGGCGCACCAGATAGGTCTGCGGGTTGGGCAGGATCCAGGGATAGTCGAGCAGGTTGGCGACGGTGCTGTCGGTGGCGGTCTGGAGGGGATGGCTCTTGTCGGCGATCACCCGGTACTCGTCGACGAGGAGGGCGCGGCCCTCGAGATCGGGCGCCTCCTCGCCCTCCGGCACGGCGGCGACCACGAGGTCGAGATGGCCGGCCCGCAGCTCCGCCTTGAGCACGTCGTCGGTGCCGCCGACGACGCGGAGCTGCACGCCCGGCCGGCCGGCGCGGAAGCGGCGGATCGCCTCGGGGATCACCCGGCTCTGCCAGGACGGGCCGGCGCCGATGCGCACGAGGCCCGAGGTGCCGTTGCGGAGCGCCTGGATCTCGCTCTCGGCCTCGGCCATGCCGGCGCGGATGGTGCGCGCGTGGCGGCGGAAGCTCTCGCCGTAGACGGTGAGCGAGACGCCGCGCGAGCGCCGGTCGAAGAGGGTGACGCCGGCCTCGTCCTCGAGCCGGTGCATGGCCTTGGTCAGCGCCGGCTGGGTCAGGCCGAGCTTCTTGGCCGCCGCGCGCATGCTGCCCTCGGCGGCAACCGTGAGGAAATACTCGATGTTGCGCAGCTCCACCGCCCCGCTGCCCCGCCTTTGAAATTACCGCCAGTTATCGAGACTCTTCTTATTGGCTCTTGCCCGATCGCGCAACATCTTGTCAGAATGGCCGGACTGAATGCGTATCGGCCGGCGCCATTGGCTGCGCCCGGCGAAGGGGAGGCCAGATCATGGCAGATAAGATGAGCCGCGCACGGCGCGCGGTGCTCGGCTACGGCATCGCGATCCTCGCGGCGGCGGCGTTCGGCGGCTTAGGCGGCCAGGCGTACGCCGACTACCCGGAGAAGCCCATCCGCGTGATCGTCCCGACCCAGGCCGGCGGCGGCATGGACAGCGTGGCGCGCATCTTCCAGCGCTACTTCGACGAGCACGGCGACGTGCTCGGCCAGAAGATGGTCGTGGTCAACATGGACGGCGCCGGCGGCACGGTCGGCACGCGGGCGATCCGCGACGCCGAGCCCGACGGCTACACCATCGGCATCTGGCACGAGGGGCTGATCACCTCGAAGGTGATGGGGGTGGTCGACTACGATCACGCCGCGTTCGAGCTCCTCGGCGTCACCGGCTATGGCGACCTCGGCTTCGGCGTCGGCAAGGATTCGCCCTACCAGACCTTCGAGGCGCTGCTGGACGCGGCACGCGCCGCGCCGAACACCATCAAGTGCGCCACGAATATCGGCCTGCCGGTGCATTTCGTGCCGCTCATGGTGCAGGACGAGGCGGGCGTGGAGTTCCGCTACGTGCAGGTGGGCGGCGGCGCCAAGCGCTTCCCATCGGTGGTGGCGGGCCATACCGACTTCGCCATCTTCGGCGCCATCGAGCTGGTCAAGTGGACCGATGCCGACCTCGTGCCGATCGTGATGTTCGCGAGCGAGCGCAACCCGCTCCTGCCGGACGTGCCGACCGCCAGGGAGCTCGGCGTCGACGTGGTGGCCCGCAACAACCGCATCTGGCTCGGCCCCAAGGGCATGCCGGACGAGGTCGTGGCGCACCTGAACAACGCCTTCCGCACGGCGATGGCCGACCCGGCGATCCAGGAGCAGATGGTCGACCAGGGCCTCGTGCCGGTCTTCGTCGAGCCGGATGCCCTGCTCGAGGAGCTCGACTGGTGGGCCGAGAAGGCGGGGCCGCTCGTCGCCAAGGCGCGCGAGCTGCAGCAGTAGGCAGGGCTTTCGCGCATGGACCTTCGGCGCCGTCTCTGGGTCGACGCGGCGGGGCGGCGGGATCTGCTGCTCGCCCTCGCCGTGATCCTGCTCGCCCTGGTGGTCTACTGGCAGGCCAGCCTGCTGCCGCCACCCTTCTTCGATCCCGTCGGCTCGGCGGCGGTGCCGAAATTCGTGGCGCTCCTGCTGGCGCTGCTCGCCGTCGGCGTCATCGTCGAGCGGCTGCGGGCGAAGCCGGGCGCGGTCGAGGCGGGCTTCGCGCCCGAGGTGATCGACGACGACCCGGCCGAGCCCGCACCCTGGACCGCCCTCGCCAGCATCGTCCTGCCGGTTCTCTATGTGGCGGTCATGCAGGCGGGCTGGCTCGCCTTCGCCCAGGCCTCGACCCTCTTCGTCCTGGCGCTCGGGGCCCTCTTCGGCCGCTTCCGGCCCCGGCTCCTGCTGCTGCTGGTGCCGGTCGCGTTCCTCGCCGGCTACGGCCTCGACTACATCTTCACGGAGATCCTCTACGTGGACCTGCCGCAACGCTCGCTGCTCGGAGGCTCCTGAGCCGTGCTCGGCGATCTGGGGTCGGCCCTCCTCTACATCGCCCAGCCCTGGCCGTTCTTCTTCGTGCTGCTCGGCACCTCGCTCGGCGTCTTCGTCGGGGCCGTGCCCGGCCTGACCGGCGGGATGCTGATAGCACTGGTCATGCCCTTGACCTTCTACATGGACAGCACCCTGGCGCTGGTCATGATGGTGGCGATGTATGTGGGCTCGGTCTCGGGCGGGCTGATCAGCGCCACGCTGCTCCGCATGCCGGGCACGCCGTCCTCGGTGATGACCACCTTCGACGGCTATCCCATGGCCCAGCAGGGCCAGCCGGAGCGGGCGCTGGCGCTCGGCATCGGCTCGTCGCTGATCGGCGGGCTGATCGCCGGCGTCGTCCTCGTGCTGCTCTCGCCGCCGCTCTCCAAGTGGGCCATGACCTTCAGCCCCTGGGAGTATTTCACCATGGTGCTGATGGCGATCGTGCTGATCGCCTCGATCAGCCAGGGCAGCATGATCAAGGGCCTGATCGCCGGCTTCCTCGGCATGGTCATGGCCATGCCCGGCCTCAACCCGAGCGACGGCCAGCTCCGCCTCACCTTCGGCATCGACGCCTTCGCCGACGGCTTCAAGCTGCTGCCCGTGCTGCTCGGCGCCTTCGTCATGAGCCAGGTGATCAAGGACGCGCTCGAGATCAACAAGCGCCCGGTGATGCTGAAGCTCGGCGCCGGCCGCGTCCTCGTGCCCTTGCGGGAATGGAGGAGCCACTGGGTCAACATCCTGCGCTCGTCGGTGATCGGCACCTGGATCGGCATCCTGCCCGGTGTGGGCGCCTCGATCTCGGCGATGGTCGCCTACGTGACCGCGAAGAACCTCTAGATCGGAAGAGCACACGTCTGAACTCCAGTCACGTTCGGTTATCTC
>ERZ795053.5765-NODE-5765-length-12649-cov-23.615372_pt1 | contig 12649 bp, 12 predicted proteins | sample MGYA00375137_ERZ795053 | MGnify/ENA primary metagenome ERZ795053 (study PRJEB30182, sample SAMN05720284) | activated sludge metagenome | isolation source: Anaerobic digester | place: Hong Kong | collected 2014-12-17 ... | reverse complement strand
GCCTGGACGTGCAGGCGGCCTTCGTGGATGACGGCGGTGCGGATGGCGATCGCGGTGTCGGCGTCGCCGTGCCAGCCGATGTAGCCGATGGCGCCGGCGTAGATATTGCGCTTGACCGGCTCCAGCTCGCGGATGATTTCCAGCGCGCGGATCTTCGGCGCACCACTCAACGTGCCGGCGGGGAACGTGGCCTTGAGCACGTCGGCGTAGCTCAGGCCGTCGCGCAGCTTGCCGGTGACCTCGCTGACGATGTGCATGACGTGGCTGTAGCGTTCGATGACGAACTGTTCGGCGACTTCCACGCTGCCGGATTGGGCAACGCGGCCGATGTCGTTGCGGCCGAGGTCGATCAGCATGACGTGCTCGGCGCGCTCCTTGGGATCGGCCAGCAGCTCGGCTTCAAGCTGAAGGTCTTCCTCGTGCGTGCGTCCGCGCGGGCGGGTGCCGGCCAGCGGGCGCACGGTAACGTGGCCGTCGGTCTGCTTGACCAGGATCTCCGGCGAGCTGCCGACCACCTGCATGTCGCCGAAGTCGAAGAAGTACATGTACGGCGACGGATTCAGAGCGCGCAGGGCACGGTAGACGTCTACCGGGCGCGCACGGAACGGCACCGACAGACGCTGGCTCAGCACCACCTGGAAGGCGTCGCCGGCGGCGATGTAGTCCTTGCAGCGCTTCACCGCGTCGATGAAGCCATCGTGCGTGAAGCCGGAGACGAAGTCTTCCTCGCTGAGCACCGACGGATCCAGCACTTCGGGATAGCTGCGACCGGAATGGCGCAGGCGATGGACCAGCTGGTCGAGGCGACGGCAAGCGCGGCCATAGGCCTGCGGCTCGCTTGGGTCGGCGTGGACGATCAGGTAGAGCTTGCCGGCGAGGTTGTCGAAAACGGCGACTTCCTCGCTCAGCAATAGGCGGATTTCCGGCGTGCCGAGCTGGTCGTCAAGGTCGGCCGGCACGGCCAGACGCGGCTCGATGTAGCCGATGCACTCGAAACCGAAATAGCCGACCAGGCCGCCGGTGAAGGCCGGCAGGCCGTCAAGCTGCGGCACGCTGAACTGCTGGCGGAGCTTTTCGACTTCGCCCAGCGGATCGTCCACATGCCGCTCTTCAATGCATTCGCCGTGTTCCAGCACCGTCAGCGTATGGCCGCGAAACTCGTAGCGCCGCCGCGCCGGCAGGCCGATGATCGAATGCCGGCCCCAGGTTTCGCCGCCGGCCACGGATTCCAGCAGGTAGGCGTCGGGGCCGTCAGCCAGCTTCAGGTAGACCGACAACGGCGTGTCGAGGTCGGACAGCACTTCGCGCACCACCGGGATGCGGTTGTGGCCGGCCTCGGCGAGGCGCTTGAAATCTTCGTGGCTCAGGGTGGTCATGCGGCGGCGTCGGATTGCGACCGTTGGGCGCGCCAGTATGCCAGCGCCGGGCCAATACCGCCGCCGGGCTTATGCCGCAGCGCTATCGCCCTTGCTCAGCAGCTGGCAATCGGGCGGGCAATGCAGACGCAGCCGCGCAGGCAGGATGTCGATGCGGAAATCGTCGCCCTGGACCGGCTCACCATCAAGGTTGAGCTGGATGCGGCGACCGGTCTGCAGGCGCAGGGAACGCAGCCTCGCTCGCGTCATCGACGCATGCACCGCTTCAGCGCCGCCCGACAGCAGCTCGCCCAATGCAGCCAACCATTCGCCCTCCGGCGGTGTCGGCAGGATGGCGAGGTCCAGCAGGCCATCATCGATGCGCGCATCCGGGCACAGGCGATGCCCGCCGCCTGCCTGCACGCCATTACCAATACCCAGCGCCAGCGAGTCGCCCAGCCAGGCAAAACGTTCGCCGCCAGCCGTTTCACCGTGTACCTCCAGCGAAAGTGACTGCAAGGCGTGGAAGCGGCTGAGACCGGTGATGGCGTAGGCCGCCGAGCCAAGCACGCGCTTGAGATCGTCACTGGTGGCCGTGGTGACTTCGGCGCCGACGCCGCCGGTGGCGAGGTTGATGAAATGGTGAATCTCGCTGGATTCGCGGAGACGAACGCGACCGATGTCGATGGGCCTGGCGACGGCATCGCGGACCAGCGCCAGCGCAGCGCCGGCTTCTAAGGGAATGCCGCAGGCGCCGGCGAAATCGTTGGCGGTACCGAAAGGCAGCACGCCGAGCGACGGCAGTGCTTGCGCATCTTCACCGCGGGACGCCAACGCAGCAGCCACTTCGTTCACGGTGCCATCGCCGCCGACTGCGATGACGCTGGCCATGCCGCGCTCACAGGCTTCATTGGCGTAACGCGTGGCGTCGCCGTGTTCCCAGGTGACGCGGACGGCTAGCTCCCAGCCCGCTTTGCGCTGGCTCAGGACAGCGTCGCGCAACTCGGGACTGGCGGCCGCCTTGCCGTTGATGATCAGCAGCGCCGGGCTCAAGCAGCCGCCCCGTCATTGGTGGCAGGCTTCGCGACCGGCATGCCGCGCAGGCGCAGGCGGAATTCCACACCATCGCCGTTCGGCAGGTCACGGGCGATCACGTCACCGTCATGCAGTTCGGCAACCAGACGGACGATGTACAGACCAAGACCAAGATGCGGCGCATCGCCGCCGCGCGGTGCGCGCTCGCGATGACTGACCAGCGAATCGAACAGACGCTGGCTGATGTCCGGGTTCAGCGTCGGCCCCTGGTTGGCCACAGCGATCTCAACGCCACTGCCGCGCTCGGCGGGCGCCAGCGCGATGGCGATCCAGCCGTCCTCCGGGCAGAAGTCGCGAGCGTTGTCGACCAGCTTGTCCAGTGCCTGCGCCAACAGCTCCGGAGCGCCGGTGAACGGCATGGGCTCGGCCGGCAGCAGCAGTTCCAGGCGACGATCTCCCATCAGCGGGCGGTAGCCTTCCGCGCAACCACTGACCAGATCACGCAGATCGAAGGTTTCGGCATCCGCGCCGGCAATGGCACGTTCGACGCGGGTGGCTTCGCTCATGGCGCGGACGATGGCAGCCAGTCGTGTCGCACCATCGCGGGCGCGATCGACATAAGTGCTGGCTTCAGCGGGCAGCGGTTGCGCTTCGAGGTTTTCCAGCGAGGAACGCACTACCGCCAGTGGCGTGTGTAGTTCGTGCGAAAGCTTGCCGGCCAGGCTGCGCAGGTAGTCGGTGTAGCCGTCGACTTCATCGAGCAGACGACCGAAGCGTCGCGACAGGTCGCCCACTTCATCACGCGAGCCGGATTCGACGAAGCGCGCGCGGCGCTGCCCGTCTCCGACCATGGCCATGTCCACCGCGCGACCGAGACGGCGCAGGCGCAGCGCCAGCCAGCTCGCGTAGGCCAGCAGCACGCCACCAACGGCGAGCATCGCCAGCAAGGTCAGGCCCAACAGGCCGGACAGGGCGCGCTGCGCGAGATGCGCGGCTTCGCTGCGACGCTCGACGGACAGCAACGCGACCGTCTGGTCGTTCGTTCGCAGCGGCACGACCGCGCTGAGGCGTAGTTGCAGGCCGGCTTCGGCGTGTGAGGCGCTGGCGACGGGATCACCTTTGGCAACTTGTACGACTTCATCCGTCAGCAATCGATCTGGTGTAGCAACCGGCGGCGCTTCCGATGATTCGCCAACCAGCAGGTCATACAGCCAGCGCCGCCATTCCGGCAGCGGGCCACCACGCACCTGTGCCAGTGCACCCGCATCGGCCAGCACCCAGCCGTCCATGCTCAGCAGGCGCGCGTGCAGGCCCGGCGGCACCAGTCGTTCGATGCGCCGACCAAGGTCCTCGTCGCGTTGCGCCAGCGGCCACAAGCCATCCAGACGATCCGGATCATTGCCCGCTCGAATGGCATTGGCATCGGGTGCCTGCCGGTCCAGCGCCTCGACGCCGATCCGGCGCGCCTGCCAACCGGGCGGGAAGCGCAGCTCGACGCGATAACCGCCACCACGCTCCGCCCACTCGCCACGAATCGCCGGCAGCGGATGTTCGTCCTCGGCAACCATGCCGAGACGGCCTTCCTGCGAGGAGAAGCGATAGGCGCGCACGCCACCGTCATCGATCAACAGCCGCAGTGCATCGCCGCGGCGCGAGTCGCGCACCGGCGTGGCATCGTCGACATCGGCCAGCAGGTGCAGTGCGCCGCCATAGCGGGCGAGCAGCAGGCACAGGCGCGTGGGCTTTTCGCTTGATGCCGCCTTCGAGGAGAAGCACTGCTGCTGGCCGCTCAGCGCGGCCCAGTCGTCGTCATTGCCATCAAGGCGGAACGGCGTGCGGCTGTCGGCAATGAAGAACAGCGGTCCCGGTCGCGGCAGCAGCGGCTTTTCCGCAGCGATGACACGCGACAGCACCTCGGCGGAATCGGTCAACGCGGCCGCCTGGCCATCGCGCAGGTGTCCTTCGAGGCCACGCACGAACTGCCAGCCAGCCAGCGGCAACACCAGCGTAACCAGCCCAAGCAGCAGCAGCTGTTTGCGCAGCGACAGACGCATGCGTCAGTCCGATCCGGGTCGCCAGCGATAACCGGCGCCGTGCATGGTCTCGATGCCGTCGAAGTCCTCCGCCACGGCGAGGAATTTCTTGCGGATTCGCTTCACGTGCGAAGTCACGGTGGCGTCATCGATTACCACCTGCGCCTCGCGCATCAGTTGATCGCGACTCTTCACGTGGCCCGGATGCCGCGCCAGCGCGTGCACGATCCAGAACTCGGTGACGGTCAAGGCCACCTCGATCGCGTTCCAGCTGACGCGCATACGCTCCAGCTCGATGCGCAGCTTGCCGTGATCGATCACCGTTTCCTTGTCGCCACCGCGCGCCATGGCATCGAGGCGGCGGAACAGCGCCTGCACGCGCGCGGTGAGCTGCGGCAGGCTGATGTCCTTGGTCAGGTAGTCGTCCGCGCCAAGGCGCAGGCCGGAGATGATGTCGAAGTCCGAATCGCGCGCGGTCAGGAACAGGATCGGCAACGTGGCGGAGCGTGCACGCAGCTCGCGGCAAAGATCGAACCCACCTTCCGGCTCGTCGCCCAGACCGACGTCGATGATCACAAGGTCCGGCAGCCGCGAACCGAAACCGGCGATCGCCGACCGGCGATCGGCGTAGGCCTGCACCTGGAAACCGTAACGACGCAGCGCGTCCACGAAGTTGGCGCGGATGGCGGGTTCGTCTTCGACGATGGCGATGCTGCGGGACATGGATGTCTCCTTTGTTCTGGCCTCCAGCATATCGGCGGCCGTGCAGAAGCGACAACGCCAACGGGCCCGCTGCCCCCAAATCGCCACATCCCGTCCCGAAGCTGCCGATTGTCGTCATGCCACTGGCGCGATGGCCTGCGGAAATGGCATCGCGGCAATGCGCCGCGCCGCCCGCCAAGGAGACCGCGGATGAACACCAGCAGCGATCGCATCACCGAAAAGCCACGACTGTTCCGTGGCTTCAGCCCACGACGCGGATTCCGCTTCTTCGTCGTGTTGACCGCGCTGCTGGTGTTCGCCGGCCTGGCTCAGGCCGCCACCGATGGCGGCCTGGAGCTGCGCCCCGCCGGCGGTGGCGAGTGGCAGTCGGCGGCCACGCTCGACAGCAGCGTGCATTTCCAGATCAACGGCCTGCTCGCCGAAGTCGAAATCCGCCAGCAGTTCCGCAACGACAGTGACCAGTGGCTGGAAGGCCGCTACCTGCTGCCGATGCCCGAAGACAGCGCGGTGCACGACCTGCGTATCGAAACCGGTGGCCGCATCATCGTCGGCGAGATCCAGGAAAAGCAGCAGGCGCGGGAAACCTACCGGGCCGCGGCTGAATCCGGCCAGCGCGCCGCGCTGGTCGAGCAGAACCGGCCCAACCTGTTCCGCACGCAGGTCGCCAACGTCGGCCCCGGCGATACGGTGGACGTTGTCGTGTCGTACTGGCAGCCGGTGCGCTATGCCGACAGCAAGTTCTCGCTGGTGCTGCCGCTGACCTTCACGCCGAAGTATGCCGATGGCGGTTGTGGCGCCAGCAGTGGCGTCTGTGACGAAGCAGCCCAGTCCCTGCCCGCCAGCACCATGCGCGAGGTCGCGACGGGCCTGCAGCCGACGGTCACCATCAATATCGATCTCGACCCGGGTCTGCCGATCGCCTCGCTGGATAGCCCCAGCCACGCGCTGAGCGTCAACAGGCAGGGCCAGCACTACCAGGCCCACCTCACCGATCTCGTCGTCGACAGCGACCGCGACTTCGTCCTCGAGTGGACGCCGGCGGCCAAGGCCGAAGCACAGGCCGCCGTGTTCAGCGAAACTGTGGACGGCGAACACTACGCCCTGCTGATGCTGATGCCGCCGACGCAGGCGGTGGAAGCGCTGCCGCGTGAACTGATCATCCTGATCGACACCTCCGGGTCGATGACCGGCACTTCCATCGAGCAGGCGCGCGACGCCGTACAGCAGGCACTCGACCACCTGCGTCCCGGCGACTACTTCAACCTGATCCGCTTCGAGTCGAAAACCGAGGCGCTGTTCGGCAACAGCCAGCCCGCCGATGCCGATCACATCGACGTCGCCCGTCAGTGGGTGGACGGGCTCGAAGCCGACGGCGGCACCGAACTGGCTCCCGCACTGAGCCGCGCGTTCCAGCAGCAGCCGGTGAGCGGCCTGCTGCGCCAGGTGGTGCTGGTCACCGACGCCGGTATCGGCAACGAACGCCAACTTCTGGAGCAGATCGACAGCGAGCGTGGTGACGCCCGCCTGTTCCCGGTGGGCATCGGCTCGGCGCCGAACGGCTATTTCCTGCGCGAAGCCGCCCGCATCGGTCGCGGCAGCGAAGTCGTCATCCGCGCCATCGAGGACGTCAACAAAGGCATGGGCACGCTGTTCAACAAGCTCGACCGGCCGTCACTGCGCGATCTCGACGTGAACTGGCCGGCCGGTGCGGAAGCCTATCCGGAGCGCCTGCCCGACCTCTATGCCGGCGAGCCGCTGATGGCGGTGGCGCGCCTGCCGCAGCTGGATGGCGAGGTGAAGGCCAGCGGCCTCGGCAAGTCGCTGAACTGGTCGGACAGCCTGTCGCTGTCGCCGGCTATCAATGGCGGCGGCAATGACGCGGGCGTCGGTCGACTGTGGGCGCGCTCGCGGATCGCTTCGCTGGAAGACAGCCTGCGCCAGGGCGCCGACGAGTCCAAGGTCCGCGAGCAGGTGATCGACGTGGCGCTGCGCCACCATCTGGTCAGCAGCTACACCAGCCTGGTGGCGGTGGATCGCACGCCGGTTCGCCCGGAATCCGAGGACATGGCCTCGGTGCGGTTCCAGAACGCCACGCCGGATGGCCAGCTGGCCTTCGCTCACGGCGGTACCGGCGCGCGCTCGCGACTGAGCCTGGCGATCTGCCTGCTGCTGCTCGGCCTCGCCGTCGCCAAGGCACGACGCCTGCCCGGACTCGCCTGATCACGTTGACCGATCAGGACTCCCTTCCCCCACAAGGAGAAACGACATGATGCTGATTCTCGATGACGACCTTCGCACGATGTCCGCTGACAGCAGCTGGTCGGCACGCCACCGCTCGGTGCTCGACCATCGTCTCGACCGTCGCGCTGACCTCGACGCCAGCGAATGCCTGCGCGACCACACGCCCAGCGCACGCACGCTGGAGCGCCTCGGTTTCGCCACGGCGATCACCCGACCGAACTATGCGGCGCAGCGTCAGCTGGCCACGGCCAACGCGCGAAGTGACGCGGTGAATCCCGACTGGCGGCCGTTGTGATGGACGCGACGACCCTCCCCCGTCGCGTCCGGCGTCGCCGCCTTGGCCTACGGCAAGGGATTGCCGTCACCCTTGCCCTGTGTGCAGCAGGGATCGGTGCGCAGCCCGCGTGGCTGCAGGCCAAGGCGGCCCTGGCGCAGGTGCTGCTGCAGTCAGCCTGGTCGGAGAGTCGCGACAGCGGCGAAGCGGTGAAACCCTGGCCGTGGGCGGACACGCATCCGGTGGCTCGATTGACCGTTCCGCGCCTGTCGATCGACCAGATCGTGCTCGCCGGCGATGCTGGCCGCGTGCTGGCCTTCGGCCCGGGCTGGGCCGAGGCCAGCGCCACGCCGGGCAGCCACGGCCACAGCGTGATCAGCGGGCACCGCGACAATCACTTCGCCTTCCTCCGCCTGCTCAACGATGGTGATCGCGTTCTGGTCGAAACGACAGAAGGGCAGCGCGCCTATCGGGTGACGGCGCAGCAGGTGGTCGACAGCCGCGAGCAGCGCATCGCGCTGGACGGCGGCGACACGCTGACGCTGGTGACCTGCTGGCCCTTCGACGCGATCACCGCTGGCGGACCAATGCGCTACGTGGTGACGGCAATACCGGAAGCCACGGCGCGCGGGGCGACGGCAACAGTCGCCGCCAGCAAGCCTGCTCAAGCCGGCGAAAGCTCCGCGTCGGCGACCAGAAGGCCGTCGGTGTCCGCATAGAGCCATTGCCCGGGACGAATCGCGATGCCACCCACGTCCAGCGCCACGTCGCGCTCGCCGATATCCTTGCGTTCCGTCTTGCGCGGCACGGTGCCCAGCGCCTTCACGCCGAGATCCAGCGTGGCGATGACCGCTGTATCGCGGATCGCGCCCAACACGACAACGCCCGACCAGCCGTTGTCGACGGCCTTCTGCGCCAGCAGGTCGCCGAGCATCGAGCGCGCCAGCGATCCGAAGCCATCCACGAACAGCACGCGTCCGCGACCCGGCTCGTTTACCGCTTCGCGTACCCGCGAATTGTCCTCGAAGGCCCGCACCGTGCTGATCTCACCATGGAATGCCGTCCGCCCGCCGAAGTCGCGCAGCTGCAGCGGCAGCACGCTGACCCGCGCGTCATGGGCATCGCTGAGGTCGGCCGTGGCGAAGGACGGCTCGCTCATGCCCGTCGGCTCCGCGACTGGTTCACCGCCTCATGCATCTGTTTGATCACGTCCGCATAGTCCGCGGCGCCGAAGATGGCCGAGCCGGCAACGAAGGTGTCAGCGCCGGCCGCCGCGATCTCGCCGATGTTGTCTGCCTTCACGCCGCCGTCCACTTCCAGGCGGATCGCGCGACCACTGGCATCGATGCGCTCGCGCAGGGCACGGATCTTGTCCAGCGTGGACGGAATGAAGGCCTGGCCGCCAAAACCCGGATTCACCGACATCAGCAGCACCAGGTCCAGATCATCCAGCACCCAGTCCAGCATCTCCAGCGGCGTGGCCGGATTCAGCACCAGGCCGGCCTGGCAGCCTTCGGCATGAATGGACTGGATCGTCCGGTGCACGTGGCGACTGGCTTCCGGGTGGAAGCTGATCAGCGAGGCGCCGGCCTTGGCGAACTGCGGCACCAGCGCGTCCACTGGTTCGACCATCAGGTGCACGTCGATGGGCGCGGTGGTGCCGTGGTCACGCAGCGCCTTGCAGACCATCGGCCCGATGGTGAGGTTGGGCACGTAGTGGTTGTCCATCACGTCGAAATGCACCCAGTCCGCGCCCGCAGCGAGGACGGCGTTGACCTCGTCACCAAGTCGCGCGAAGTCAGCGGAAAGAATGGACGGTGCGATGACGGTGGATTGCATGATGGTTCCCGTGGTTCTTGTCAGGTAAGGCGCTCAGTTCGTCGGACGCCGCCGCAGGCGACGGTAGGCGGCGTTGATCTCGCCGCAAAGCCGCTCGGCCTCGGCGCGACCAGTTTCAGGGGCACGATCCGGATGATGACGTGCCATCAACCGCCGCCAGGCCTGCTCGATGTCCTCGCGGCTGGCGCCGCGGCGCAGGCCCAACGTGGCGAGGTCCGCATCGGACGAGGGTCCGCTATTGGTTGCAGCCGACTGCGCGGGCGTCGGTCGCATCCGACGTTCGATCCAGATGCTGATGAAGTGGCCGGCCACCGCTCCCGCCACCGCGCCGCTCCAGTGGCGGAACAGGCGAAGGCCGAACAGCGACATCAGCAGGGTGATCACTAGCCTCATGGCGTGTTTTCCGGCTCCGCTGCATCGGATTTTTCGCAGCGATCCTGGCTGGCGAACCAGCGTGCCAGCGCCTCGATATCGGCGTCACCGAGGCTGCCGGCAATCGCGTTCATCGCCGCCGCCTTGCGCCGGCCGTCGCGGAACTGCCGCAACTGCTCGGCCAGGTACGTCTCGCGCTGGCCATCGAGGTGCGGCGCGTCGGCCGCAATTGCGCGACCGTTCTGCGCATGACAGGCCGTGCACAGACCGAGCCGGCGCGGCTTTTCCATGGTGTCGCTGGCCAGCGCGGGAGCCGACGCCAGCAGTGCAAGCAGCACCGGCAGGCCGCGAAGGGCGGAAAGGGACGTTCTCATGCCGCGCATTCTATCCTGCCACCCGCGCCGCCACGTCGGGCACGGGTCGATGCCGACGGACCGGCTAGAATACCCATACACCGCCAAGGAACGCGCCGCGTGCCCACAACCCTCCACGAATCCGACCTGCCTGGCCTGACGCTGCGCCATCGCGGCAAGGTCCGCGATGTCTACGACCTGCCGAACGACGAGCTGTTGATCGTGGCCACCGATCGCCTGTCGGCCTTCGACGTGGTCCTGCCCGACCCGATTCCCGGCAAGGGCGAAATGCTCACCCAGCTGTCCAACTTCTGGTTCGACCGCACCAAGGGGTTGATGAAGAGCCACGTCAGCAGCACACCGCTGGCCAGCGTGCTGCCCGACGGGATCGACAAGGCGCTGTACGCCAGGCGCAGCGTGGTCGCCAAGCGCCTGAAGGGGCTGCCGATCGAGGCGATCGCCCGCGGTTACATCATCGGCTCGGGCTGGAAGGACTACCAGGCCAGCGGCAGTGTCTGCGGCATCGAACTGCCCGCGGGACTGCGCCAGGCCGAACAGTTGCCGCAGCCGATCTTCACGCCATCGAGCAAGGCGGCGGTGGGCGATCATGACGAGAACATCGGCTTCGACGAAGTGGTCCGCCTGATCGGCGGCCAGCTGGCCGAGAAGGTCCGCGCGGCCACGCTGGCGATTTACCGCTTCGCCTCGGAATACGCGGCCAAGCGCGGCGTGATCATCGCCGACACCAAACTGGAGTTCGGTCTGGACGAGAACGACGAGCTCTGCGTGATGGACGAAATGCTGACGCCGGACTCCTCGCGCTTCTGGCCCGCCGAGGACTACGCGGTGGGCATCAGCCCGCCCAGCTATGACAAGCAGTTCGTGCGCGACTACCTGGAACAGATCGGCTGGGACAAGAAGCCGCCCGGCCCTCGCCTGCCGACGGACGTGATCGAAGGCACCACCGCGCGCTATGCCGAAGCCTTGCAGCGCCTGGCCGATATCCGCGTGGATTGAAATATCCGCATGGATTGAAAACCGGCACCGAATGGAGGGAGAAAACCACATGACCGCATCGACCAGCGACCGTATCGATCCCCGCCGTCCGGTGGACCGTTTCCTCGGCAATTACTCCGAGGATCATCGCAATCCGACCAATCGCCTCATCCACTGGATCTGCGTACCGGCGATCCTGTGGACGGTGATCGCCCTGCTCTGGGTGATTCCGGTGCCGGCAGCACTGGGTCGGCCGGGACTGTGGGCCGCGCTGGCCGCAGTGCTGGCGATGAGCTGGTACCTGCGACTTTCGATCAAGCTGGGGCTGGCTATGCTGGCGGCCTTCGTGGTCCTGTTCGCCTTCACCTGGTGGCTGCATGGGCAGATCGGCAGCAGCAACCTGATGTGGAGCGCCATTGGCGTGTTCGTGATCGCCTGGATCGCGCAGTTCATCGGCCACCATATCGAAGGCGCACGGCCATCCTTCCTGACCGACATGGTCTACCTGCTGGTCGGCCCCGCCTGGCTGATGAGCAAGGCCATGCGGCGCTTCAACATCAGCTACTGACGCCGGCCACCCGGCCTTCCACCCGTTCCGGATCACGCAAACCGTGATGCCGGAGCACAAGGAACCCGCATGCCCATCCGCCATGTCGTTCTGGTGCTCCTGATCTGTCTTGCCTGGGGCGGCAACTTCCTGTTCTCGGCGTTGGCGCTGCGCGAGATCCCACCCTTCCTGTTCACCGCGCTGCGGTTGGGGTTACTGGTTCCGCTGCTGGCGTTCTGGTTGCGCCGACCACTGCCCGGCCAAGGCTGGCGTCTGCTGGGTATCGGACTCTGCACCGGCGTGCTGCATTTCGGGCTGAGCTTCTGGGCGCTGAAGCTGGCCGGAAACCTCGCCTCACCGGCCATCCTGATGCAGAGCTACGTGCCGATGGCCACGCTGCTGGCCGTGCTGTTCCTCGGCGAGCGGATCGGCTGGAAGACGGTTGCCGGCATCGCCGCCAGCTTCGCCGGCGTGCTGGTGCTGGGCTTCGATCCGGTGGTGCTGGAGTCACCGGCCTCCATGGGGCTGATGCTGGTGTCGGCCCTGTTCCTTGCCATGGGCACGGTGATGATGCGCGGCCTCACCGGGCTGACGCCGATGGGCCAGCAGTGCTGGGTGGCGATCATCGCCATCGGGCCGCTACTGGCCCTGAGCCTGGTCCTCGAGCACGACCAGTGGCATGCCCTAAGGGCCGCCAGTTGGACCGCCTGGGGCGGCGTCGTCTACTCCTCGCTGATTGCCTCGGTGCTGGGCCACGGGCTTTTCTACTGGCTGGTGCAACGCCACCCCGTGAGCACGGTGACGCCCTACCTGCTGTTGGCGCCGGTGGTCGCCATCGTGCTCGGCATCCTTTTCTTCGGCGATCGTCCGGGGCTGCGACT
>ERZ795053.5764-NODE-5764-length-12651-cov-9.562877_pt1 | contig 12651 bp, 22 predicted proteins | sample MGYA00375137_ERZ795053 | MGnify/ENA primary metagenome ERZ795053 (study PRJEB30182, sample SAMN05720284) | activated sludge metagenome | isolation source: Anaerobic digester | place: Hong Kong | collected 2014-12-17 ... | reverse complement strand
GAACATTATATATAATATATTTTCAAGTATTCGTCGTTATATTCTACTTTTACCTTTTGACCATTTTTAAGAACAATACCATCTAAAGGTTTTTGCAGATAAACAACATTGCCAGTGTTAAATATTAATTTCTGTCCTTTTTTGTCTTGCTTAAAAGTAGCAACACCTTGTATTATCGGTAAAGGTATGCGAGCTTCATTTATGCAGACATCATCGAGCGGCAGCAAAGCATTTAATCCATCTAAACAGCTATTTTCATCAATCATAATTCCCAAATTTTTACTTTTTAAAAATATTAATAAAATTCGTCATCGTCCATATCTTCAATATCATCTTCTAAAATTCTTTCTTCAATGGCTAAGAAATTCCACGCATTTGTAAGCACTTCTTTGATTTCTTTTTCGCTTGGTTTTCCATCTATCCATTGTACTTCAGCAATGTTTTTATAAAACTCATCAAAACTAGCAAACATAGCTAGTTCTACCGAGAATCTTATAAAACATCTTGGTTCTACCATATGCATAATGAACTCTTCTTCTGGAAACCATTGTTTGTTTCCACCTAAAAAGAAATGCTTGTGTGCTTCTATTTTTTTCATATTTTGCTTATATTTGTATAGCAGTTTTTGTTTGTTTTAAAAATTGCTGATTAATTGAAAGGGAGCTTGGTTTTTGTCAAGCTCCTTTTTTTTATATTAGATTGCTAAAAAAGCTTCTACTGCTTCTACTGTATATTTTTTGTTAAAATGTTGTTTTCTAAATGGATTTCCAGCAGTATTTAACCATTTTCCAAAAGCAACTATTTTTTTAGCTTCTTTTATTGGCGCTAAAATATCAGCAGATGCTTCTTTATTAGCTTCTAATTTAGCTTTACTTGCATCTTTTTTTCTATCAGCTTTAACTTGTTCATTTAAGAAAAACAATTTCCATTCTTTTTCTAAAGCTTTATCACCAGCTTTAATTTTGGCAACTATATTGTTGTGATATTCGCATCTTTGTTCAGCAACAACAGTGCCTATATATTGTGGTTCAAAGCTTTCTACTGTTCTAAATTGTAAAAATTTATTGTAATTTCTTTTTGCATTTTCGATTTGTTCGTCAGTATAATTCATTTTGTTTATTTTTAACTTGTTATTAATTGATAGTGTAAAGATATACAATACTATTCTTATATGCAAGTATTTTAGTAAAAAAGATTAAATTTTAACATTTTTTTTAACAATTATCTTCTTTAAAATAGAATTTTATATCTTTTAATTCTAAATAGTTAAATATTTTGTTTAGAATTTTTAAAGAAACATTTCTTTTTTTGTTTAAAACTCCAGATAAATTACCTTCGTTTATCTGCAAGTCTTTTGACATTTTATAGGCGGTTATGTTTTTTTCTCTTAATTGTTGGTTTATAACATCAACAATTATAGTATTTATATTTTTTTTCATATTTTTTATTTATAAAAAAAGCACCTACTCACAAAATTGCTTTCGGTGCTTGGCTTAGATTAATTAGCAAAATCTATTTCATATAAAAAATTTTCAATAGCTTCTTTTGCTAACTCCCAAGTATCTATTCCAAAAATTTGTTGTTGGACAAATGTAATTTCACTTGCAAATCCTTTATGTTCAAAATAACTATTTTGGTTGCTTCCAGATGCTGGAATATTTACCAAAGACAAATTGTGTTCACTATGGTTATCATTTCTATTATGATTTCTAGAATGGTCTTTATTCATTCTAACTTTAACAGGCATTCCTTTATATTCAAAACTTAAATATTCAAGATTTAATTTAAAATGGTTTTCTGCTTTTTCTAAAATTTCAATTGTTGTCATAATGTTTGTTTAAACTTGTTATTAATTGATAGTATAAAGATATACAATACTATTCTTATATGCAAGTATTTTGATAAAAAAGATTAATTTTTAACAATTTTTAATAATTATACAACTGCTACAAATCTGCTAGTTGATGTAAGTAAAGTAATATGTTATTGATTTATAGTTAGTTGTAAAATAAACCTTAGAAAAGTGATTTTTGAATGAAATAAAAAACCTCGCCATTACTGACGAGGAAAATTAAAAATATGGATATGAAACCGATAAGCGCCAACTTCGGTTATATTATTGATTTAGTTATTATTTTTTCAAAATTTCTTGCATATCCAGCAATTAAATTGGCTTTATCTAATCCATTTATTACACGCCTTGCATTGTAATAATCTCTAAAATTGCCATTAATATAAGTAGCTAATTTTTTGCCTGTAAAAATGCCTTTCATTATTCCATCAAATAAAATATAGGTGCTAAATTCCGTTTCAATTGCTTTTTCTGGATTGTTTTCTATTCCGTACTTTTCATAGTTAGTTTCTCCAGTTATTTGTACTTTACCACGACCACAATATTTTACTGCTTCTTCCGCACTATCATTGCCTAGCCACTTTGCAACTCGTGTGTTTAACCAATATTTACGAATAAAATAACTTGTGCTTCCATATTCTCTTTTAGGAATGAAATCGTGTGCTGTTTCGTGATACGCTGTTGCAAAAATATAAGCTAAATGATATATAGATATATTGTAATTATTTTGTTCTTTTTCGTAGAAATCAAGCATTGAGTTGATTTCATCTACTGTTCTTTGCTTTTTTATTGAGCCAAAAAACTTTCGATATTCTCTGAAAAATATATGTCTATCTATTTTTATCATCGTCTAAAAAAGAAATCTATTACATTATCAATCTTTTCTACGATGTTCTGTATATTTTCAGGAACATTGTCATTTTCTTGAATATGTATAACCAGTTCTTCCCAGTTCTCTCTTATTTCTGAAAAGGTTTCTTTTATTCTTACAAATCTTGATTGTTTTGCAATTTCTAAGGTTTCAATTGTAGAAACTACTTTATTATAGTTTTCATCACTTTTATTAGCAAAATCTAAAATTTGCTCAATATCTGTGGTTTTGTTGCCTTTTTTTGATAAACCAATAGTTTTTTTGATTTGGTTAACAAATACAAATCCTTTGCTAACTAATCTTTCTTTTAAATCTTTTTCCATTTTTAATATTTATAAATTATTTAATTAAATAAGCCAATTATTGTTAATTCTGTTTTCATTTAATTCCTCTCCTCTTTTTAATAAATTCTAAAATATAATATACAATAATTGCAGTTATTACAGAAAATATCATCTTGATAAATCCTGTCATAATTTCCTGCGAAATTGTTTCGTTTAGTCCTATAAATAGGAATTTATCTAATCCAAAAAAAGTGAGTAGCGAAGCAAAAATACTCACGCTTTTTTCACCATTGTCAGATAATAGTATGTTTAATATGTTATTGAACATTTTCTTTATAAATATTTTCATCATATCCAAATTGCTTAGATATGGTCGTAGAAATGACTACTATTAAAGTGAATATTAATCTTATTATTGATTCTGAATTTTCAGATAAACTTATTATTTGTAAGTTATCTAAAATTCCACCAGCAACAAATCCAAGCAATGCTATTACACTTATCCAAAGAGATGTATTCTTTATGTTTGGCGATAAATATCGCTCTATGCCTTGTAAAATGATAAGCATTAACATTAAACTTGCACCGACAATCATTCTTATATTGTTGTCTAATTTCGCTGTATTAATAGTATCCAATACTATTTGAATTACTGGAATTATACCTATTAAAATTGAATAAAGTTTTGTATTTTTCATATTAATTCCCTTTTACTGTTAGGTAAACTACTGTACCAGCAGTAGTATGATTTTCAAGTCCTTCGACTGCTGTATTTAAAATAGCTACTGTAGTTGTGTTGCTTTCAATTAAATTAACTGTAACAGTATTTCCACTAACAGAAACACCAGCTATTGGCATGTTTGCAAGCGTTGAGCCGTCTAATCTTGCTGTCGCTTGAATATTGGTTATGTTAGTAAAACCGACACTTGTTAAGTCAAATGTAGCTGTTGCTGTTGCTGTTGTTACTGACTTATTATATTCTTTGGTATATGTGTCGCCAAATTTCTGTATTTGAATATTGTTTAAATCGCTTTTTGTAGCAAGTAAACTTGTTGTGTCAAAAAAAATTGCTTTATTAATATATCTAATTAAACCATTTCCTGCTACTGCTAATATGTTAGTTTCTGTATCTGAATTTTGTATATTTTCTATTTTTAATCTACCATTTTGAGGTGCTATTGTAATATCTGATACATTACCAGCACCTTTTATAATGACACCTTTTGAATCTAAACCACCTGTAGTTGTTCCATTTATAAACACTCCAGTATCTGCTGTTGTGTTATATCCAATTATATTAATACTTTTATTATTAATACTACCATCAATAAACAAATCTTTGTTTAATTTATTATATCCACCCTTAAGTATATTGAGCCATTCATTACTATATACTGTAAATTCTCCATTTTGGAATAAAATAGTACCATTTATAGGAGCAGAGCCAAAACTTATAGAACCACTATCCGAATTATAAGTTGTGTTAAAACTATCTAATTCGACAGTTTTTTTTGTCTGTGCATTTACATTAAATGCAAATAAGATTGATAATAATAATAGCAATTTCTTCATTTGTTTGTTTTTTAAGGTTTTCTGTAATATCCTCTGTCGCCTGTTAGTTGATACATACAACCATTGCATAAATTGGTATCATTATCTGCATCTGTATCTGTAGCATATGTTGGTACTGTTGGTTTTATATATCCATTGTTAATTTCTAATGGTATAATTTGTGGTTCATTGTTCCAAAAATCCTGCTCTTGATTCATCTGATAAAATCTTGTTTGTGTGGAATTTTGGTAGATGTGATTTTGAATTCTCGAATCATGAGCTACAGAAGTCATTTGGTTTTCTATTCCTAAAGCTAAAAAACTTTTAAAATCATTTAAGGGATTTTCTAAATTAATTACAAAAGCGTCTCGCTTTTGTTCAACAAAGCAAATTTCTCCTGTTGCAAAATTAGCAACACCAGTTTGTTTGGCAACATAAGGCTTATTAGCCACCGCAGAAATTGCAAACTCATTCCCATTTTTATAGCCAATCCCTACAGCTGGACCCACTTGTAAATCTGGGTTAAGTTCTGTTGTGTCTATCTTTATAAAAAAACCTCCATTACTAATATCTATGTCTGTTGTGTCTATTTTTTTTAGGAAATTAAGACTATCAACAGCTGTAATAATTTTATTTAAAGCTGTGTTCATTTTTGAGCCAGTAATCGCACCAGTTCCATTAGTAATTATATTAGTATTAATATAATCTTTTGCGTCTTGTGTTGTTTGTGCATTTGCATTTAATGTAAATACACATGCCAATAAAATTAAGTATTTTTTCATTTTTTAATATTTTATCATATAATCGACTATACGACCATCTAAAACATTAGATGATTGAATAGTAAAACCAACGCCAGGGGTTTTTGTTACAGAAACGAAACCGCTGTTAGTGGTTCCGTTTGCTGTGCAAACTATTATGCTGGTGTTTTGAATATTGGCATTAGAAACTGTCACACTACCTGCTGATAAAGTAGCTTGTCCAGTAGTTGCAGGCAACTCAATTAATTGAGAATTAAGGCTAACTCTTGAAAAATTATCCCTTATATTCATATTCGTATTATTAGTAAATGTAACTGTTGGATTTATTTCAAAAAAATTATTTATTAAACTAAAATAACTTGAATTGTTTACATTTATTTGAGTTATAGAAATTTCACAATTAGAAATCTTAACACCACTTGATGCAGATACCAAAATAGTTCCTGCATATATCATGCAATTTGAAAACAAATAATTCTTAACAACTCCAACGCATCTTATATTATTAGATGTGTTATGGTTTATTCTACAAGAGGACACTATGCCATGTCCGTCATTACCTCCTGTGCCAACTTCAATACCATATGTATTATTGGTAATATTGCAATTAACAACAGCATTATTGCCACCATTAATTTTAACGCCAGATGTGTTTTTTAATAAACTACTTGATGAAATTGTATTATACTCTGCCCTAACATCTAAAAATACACCAACACCATTATTTTTAATAATGCAATTATCAATTATAACTCCTCCGTTGTGATTAAAATTTGGGTCTCCAATTCCTAAAATATTTGTAACATATATTCCTGCTTTAAAAAAGCTATCTATTACCAAATTAGAAATTATACACTCTCCAATGTTGGATGTATATGTATTATTGCCAATAGCACTTATTGCCGTTTGATTAGCACCTAATTTATTACCTTTGATTGAAAAGTTTTCTAATTCTATATTCTTGCCAATTAAATTAAGAACCTGTATGTTTGCTGTTGTTTTTAAAACACTTCCTACGCCTTGCCCTATTATATAAGTGCTATCTATTATATTTACTTGTGTGTTTATTAAATATTTTTTAGTAAGTAATAGTATTGGTTTCTTTGAATTTATTGCAAGTTGTAAAGAATTTGCATCATTAGTTATTCCATCACCAATAGCTCCAAAATCTTCTAATGTTACAAAATATGATGTATCAATAGCATCTATCATTTTGTTAAGTGCTGTGTTAAGTTTAGCACCTGTAATCTCTTGATTACCATTAGTTACAATATTGCTATCTACATAGTTCTTTGCATCTTGTGTTGTTTGTGCATTTGCATTTAATGTAAATACACATGCCAATAAAATTAAGTATTTTTTCATTTGTAATTATTTATTATTTTAAAAAATCGTTGTTAAAATCGTTGTTAAAGTCGCCTAATATTATTGGCGTACCAGTTGTGCAATCTGTTATTTGTATTTTTTTAAAACAAGGAGCTTCGCAACCTTGCGTAATTACTCGCAACCCTGTTGCACTTGTTGCGTTTACTAAAATTGGTGAAAGTTTATTTGGTTCGTTAACATTCCAACTAGGTAAAGGGTCTGTCGTCGTGTAGTCTAATGTTATTCCATCACTACCAGTTATATATGCTGTACCACTCGAACTACCTCGCCAAGAAAAACTAACCGATTGACAATAAAATGTATCTATTATACCATCTAACTGCTTGACACCATTTGAAACCTCTAAGTAATAAATGCTGTCTGTTGTTTTTGATATAATTTGCACAAGACTATCAAATTGGTTTACTTGTGAACATTGAGCAATCCATGCATCTAAGCTATCTTTTACATTAGCGAATAAAGGAGATAGTAATTTACTTCCAACTATTAGATTATTATTGTCATTTTTATAATCATAAATATTTATATCTCCATTTTGTCTATCAATATAGACCATGTCTTTACAATTCACCTGAAATATTTGTTTTCCAAGCGAATTATATGCATTAATTCTACCATTTGAATACTCCAAACTTGTAACTGTTGTCCATGTTTGAGCATTAGAATTAAATGTTATCAATAATAATATATTTAATATATATTTCATAGTTCTGTTATTAGTGTAAAACAATCATAAAAATCTCCATCTATCTCAATAGATTTCTTTTGTCCATTTGAATAAAATCTTATTGTATAATTTCCTATTTCTTTTAAGTTTTTTAAATTTAATTCAATTGGCTGTCCTACTATCGTATTTATAGTTTCTCGATAATTGCCAATGAATGTATATAGTACTTCCAACTCCTCTGTTGCATCTGCTACACCAAAACTTATTGTAGTACAAGTTCTATGGCAACCTAAGTTATATGTATTGTTGCAACAAATCAATTATAATAATTTTTTACTAATTTATGATATGAAAAAGAAAGGCATAGTATGAATAAGAATAAACTAAACTGCTTAATGAATATTATTTGTAATATTATAAATATCCAAATATGAAAGCATTTTAAACATAATCCTAATGGCTTTTTCCAAAATGATATTTTATTATTCTTTTGTTTTTTTAGCCAATCACCATAAAAGGAAAATATCATATCCTCTTGCATAAAGTCGTATAGCATATAACTTAAATAATAGCTAAACGCCATTAATAAATAACCATAGTTAGCATATGCATCTATCACAATCTTTTCCATATGTTTTACTTTTAATTTGAAAATCAATCGATATAATTCTTGTTTTTCCAAGTAAATTATTTAGCTTTTCTGTTTTCATTACTCTATCAAAATCTCTATCTACATTTGTAATTATTCCGTTTTTGGACCTAATGAAGTCAAATAAATCATTATCAAATTCTATACATAAAGCTCTATAATTCTCTGTTCTTTCATAAACTCTTTGGCAACCTAACTTTGTAATTTGTTGGTAATTTTCAGACTTATAAATAATAGCCGTTTCAAATTCTGGATTCCAAGCCAAATCATTTTTTGCTAAAACACCGTTTATATTTTCAAATAAACTAACTTGCATATAACTTACTTAGATTTTCGCTTAATGTGTCAATAAATATTTCTCTCTCGTCTTTTGATGGTGCAAATATTCTCTTACCAAATCTTTGTTCATTCTTTTTAGAAATCGTTTGTCCGTAATTATTTTTAAAATAAATACTGGTTTTATCAGTTTGAATAGATTTGTTTAAATCTGTAGTTAAAGTCAAATCTACATAATTGGTTTGCCTACCTAAACTTTGCTTGAAAACTTTATACTTTTCTGAATATTCTCCAATTTGAGCATTAGTTATATCTTGACCTTTGTTAAATATTCTATCTTGTAAATCTGCATTGATGATTAATATAGATTCAGATTTTGATATTTCTATTACATCATCAAGTGCATTAATTATATTTTCAAGTTTTTTGTTGAACATTTTTAGTTACTTTAACTTCTATCTTAACTGTTGGAATTGATTTTAATAATTCCATTGGATTGTCAAGTTTCTTGACTGTAACTTGACTTACTGTTTGCAAAGCAGAATTTCCACAGCAACTCATGGTATAGTAATTTTAGTTTGAATAATATCTGAACATTCAAAACAACAAGAACATTTATCAATTATATTATTTAGCTTGTCGTTTATCTTATCTAACTCTAATTGATATAGTCCTTTTTTGTTTATCTTACTTTGTGGATTCAATAAATTGTATTCGCTATCTAATTGACTAATTCTTATAGCAACATCATCTTTTGAATACAAAATCAAATCATTATATCTGTCTGAAAAGATTATCGTATTTAAAATTATTGCAGATGCTTTTAACATTACTGCGTTGATTAAATACTTCTCATATTTGCAGTACAATAAACTTTCATCACATTCAGTATTTATTAATACTTTAAATGGCGTTCCATTTGTTGTATTAAGTAATTCCGTATCTATTAATAATTCTAATTTATCTGAATCTATACTTTGGCTAAATTCAAATAATGTTTCTCCATCAATAATATCGTTATAAGAATAAACTTCTACTCCATCTGCTAATATTCTGAAATTAACAGTTTGATTTTCACCATAAACGGATATTTGCCTAATTGCAAAAACTTCATATTCGCAATTCCTTGTAAGCACTAACGATTTGTTACTCAATCCATTTGTAAACTTGCTTTCGTAGGAATTTTGAATACCACCAAATTTAAATCCTTTTATTTTAATATCATTAAACACATTTTCCCATGCTAATTGAACGCTTTGTTCAATCAACTCTTTTGCATTTAATGTACTACTGTCACTTAACTTGGATGTCTTATTTAGCGATATTCCAAATATATCTAAATAGTGTGTGTAGTCTGCATCACACAGACCACGCACACCTATTTTAGATTTACAACTCATAAATTAAGGAGTTACTACTGAACTATCTGGACAAGGATTAGCATTACAACCACTTACAAAGTGTAGCATTGGTTTTGCAACACATGCAGTATCATAAGGTACTGGCACGATTACATCAAACCAAGTTGAATAAGTAATTGCATATTTACAACCTGTTGGATCAACATCAAATTTGAAGTCCCAATCAACATTCCAACCTAAGTTAAATGGATCGTTAACTCTTGAGCGTTCTCTTAAATTTGGAACTGACAATTCAACCATTTCCATTGTTACATCGTTGTAATTGATTAGTTGAATTGTACCTGGTACCCAAGTCAATAAATGGTTCACTCCCTCCTGCATGATTACATCTACACCATAATCAACAAAAGCATTAGGTATAAATTGAGGTGCGTAACCTGCTTGATTAAATCCTACTCCATTAGCTCTAATATCTGAAGATACTTGTACAGTAGAACCTCCTACAACAATAGGTGAAGCCATTGAATAACCTAACTTTCCGTATTCATCTTTGATTAAAGAATAACCTGTATAAGGTTGTGTTGCTGTTGCAAATAGATTTACTTCTTTCGGTGCAGAAATACTATTATCTGGTGCCGTTTGACCTGCATATAAACCCATATACAAAATAACTGCCTCTGTAACTTTGGTATTGATTTCTTCAATTACTCCAGCTCTAAATGCCATTGTTTTGTCTATGATATATTGCTGTGGCGATGTGCAGAATTTTTTAAATTCATCTATATCCATAAGAATTTGTCTTTGAATACCCATGTTAATCTCATGTTCTGCATAGACATAAGATGACTCTGCTCCACTTGCACCAAATGTAGGAATAGAACAAATAGCATCTGGCGTAGTATCTTGACTACAAATAGGACGAACATCTTTTGTATAAACCTTTCTAAATGAACCTGTCGTTGGTCTATCTTTTGATGGATCTAAATTTGGTGAAAATGTTCCTTTATTTAAAGGCGATATTAAAGCCGAGAATGTTCCTGCTGGTTTTACAACATTTGTTTGACTTTGCATTACATCGATAGCTTGTAAAACTTTAGCGCAACAACTATCTTGCACGGAATTATAAACCGTATTAATTGTACTCATAAATAAGATTTTAAATTGTTAATAATTAACGACTTAAAGCCTCGTTAAAGCCAAAATATGCATATTTAAAGCTATGCACCAACTCCTGAAAAACCCTTTCCTAAATTTTCTAAAAACGGATTTTTAGAATTATTTGGAGAAGTAGTATTATTTGTTCCTTTAGGTTTAACTCCATTGCTAAACTTAAGTACAAAATCTGTAATATCTTTATTTGCAGTAACTATATTTCCTTTCTCATCTTTAACTGGCAAACCTTTTTCATCTGTAATATGCAGATGCTTTTTTTCGTCTAACACAAATACACAACCCTCTGCTTTCTTCAATTTAAAATAGGCATTTGCTGTATAACTTGCATTTTCTTTGGCTATCATTTCATTGCCTTCTGAAAGTTCTATTAATTTATTTAATATATCTCTTTCGTTGATTTTATTTTGATAACCTTCTTCAATTTCTTTAATTTGTTTTTTGTAATCTTCTTCTAATTTCTCTCTGGCTTCTATTTCCTTGATAATTTGTGCTTTTAGTTCTGTATCGTCTTTTTTAATTGTGCTTCCAAAAGTTTCTTTAGCTTTTTTTGCCAACTCTTCAAAATCCATTGACTCCACAGTTTTGGAATCTAAAGGCAATTCAAATGTATTTCTAAGTATTTTAGCTAATTGTTTTTGTTTGCCTATCACTTGACCTTTGATTGGCTCTGTTATTTCATTTATAAAACTTTCATCTGCTTTTAATTCTTTGGCAATATTAGATTTTAATCTTGCTTGGAAATCGGAAACACTAAGCTCTTTATCTTCTTTTATAACAGCTATTTCATCTTCCGTAAGTCCTAATGCTTCTAGGTTCTTATTCAAATTATCCATTATATTTTTTTAGTTTTTTTATTTAATTCAGCTTCTTTTTCTGCTAATTCTTTTTCACGCTCCAAAAGGTTCTGTTCCTTCAATTCCAGTTGTGATTTTGCTTGTTCTGTAATTGCATACAGCTCTTGCACTCCTCTCGTATTTGTTGGTTCTATTTTCTCTGAAAATCTGCCATGTTTTGTGGCAATTTTTACTAAATGCTCTGGTAGGTTCCAACCTGCAGTTACAGATGTACCTCCTAAATTTGATTTTGCTGGAAATAATTTTACTTTTACCATAATTCAAAAATATAGTATTTGTATAAAAAAAAATGTATGAAAAATGATTTTTTAACGAGTGTAGATAACTCGATGTCTACATTGCCAACCTCCTGCAAACTGTCCAAAGTTGTCAATAGTCGTTCCATTATGCATACCTGCACCTTTTTTTTGTGTATACTCTTTACCAGATACTGTTTTATAAGTAATCTTTTTTTCAGATGGATTTCCATTTGGACAATAATCGTCCAAAACTAGTTTTAATTGCTCAACTGAAAATTTACCTTTTAAATCATTTCTTAAATGAGTACATATAGGTCTTGATGTTTCAATAATATTTCCAATAAACCTAATGTTTTTAAAATCGTAAACAACTTTTATTTTATCCTGAAAAGCACCATCATACATACGCATACTATCCATAACTGTACTTCTTAAATAATTTTCAGTATAACCATTCATTTTTGTTCTCAATATTTCTGTTGCTTCCGAAAGCTTCCTATTAAAATAGTTTTGCTCTCTAATGGCTTCAGCAAGTCCATTGATGTATGCTTTTTTAATTCCAACCTCACCTAAATCATAAATAACTTTGTTGCTTATCTTTTTTCGGATTTCATCATTTGACCATAAATCGTTTAATTCTTTTCTTTTAAGTTTATTAATAGCAACTTGTTCAGCTATCATGCTATCTTGAAGTTTAGTAAATAAAGCTAAATACTCACTTGCTTTA
>ERZ795053.5763-NODE-5763-length-12655-cov-5.215714_pt1 | contig 12655 bp, 11 predicted proteins | sample MGYA00375137_ERZ795053 | MGnify/ENA primary metagenome ERZ795053 (study PRJEB30182, sample SAMN05720284) | activated sludge metagenome | isolation source: Anaerobic digester | place: Hong Kong | collected 2014-12-17 ... | reverse complement strand
TCAGCCGCCTGGCGGACCGGGTGATCGCGAGTGCCCCGCGGGCCGGTGGCAAGCGGCGCGGCGAGGGCAGCATTCTCGGCGGCCTCGGTGGACTGCTCGACGGCGACAACGGCTGAGCACGCTCCGCGACTGCCTCTACAGCCTCCGCCCTTGTAGCGGGGGAAGCGGGGGTAGTAGGATGGAACGCGCGGATGCTAACGCCATGAAGAAATGCCCAAACTGTGGCCAGATCCTCCCGGAGCACGCGAACTACTGTTCCCAGTGCCGCTGTGACTTCGTCGCCATCGAGACGGAAGCCGAGGCGGAGGGCGCGGAGGGCCGTGCCGAGGGCCAGCGCGCCGTCTTCACCTTCCTGGCTATCGTCGGCACCATCATCGTGCTGCTGCTCGTCCTCGCCAGCCGGTTCGCCTGACATCCACTACAGCATTCTTGGGAACTTCGCACCGTCGGCGCTGCGGCCCTGCCCCTGTCGCTGTAAACAGCAGCCGATTCGGCGCCGCGCCAGAGCTCGTCGGCCCTGGCCAGCGGCCCGAAATCGGCTGCTTGGGTAAAGCACGGGGTTCGATGACCGTCACTTCGGCGAGGGATCCACGATCACCCGCACCCGGTCCGAGCCCGCGAACGCGGTCCCGTCGGTCGTCGTGCCGGTCAGCGCAAGCGTCGCCGTCGGCGGCGCCACGATCGCCTCGATGTCTTCCTGGTGGAACTTGGCGACAAGGTTGCCGCAACTGTCGGCGAAGGTGGACGCTGCGGCCACGCCGTTCAGCGCCACGGTGCCCCGGTCGACCATGCCGAACGGAAGGTCCGTATGCACTGTCACCGATGATCCCTTGTCGAGGCCCAGCACGATGGTGCTGGGTGAAACCTGAATTGCAATGGTCAGCACGTCGCTCTGCAGCGCGCCCGCGCACCACGCCACACTCGCCCCCAGGCCACACACCACAACTGCCGTCAGAATTCCCGTCGCCCGTCGTGTCATCGCAAAGCCTCCTCTCGTTCGCTCCGTCCGACTTGGGCCATCACGCAATCCCGGCACACATCAAGCATGAACTGCGGCGCGAGTGGCGCGAGCCGGCTTAGCCAGAATTAACTTGAAGGGGCGGAGGATTAGCGAACTCCAAGATGACGTGCGTGGGCGCGGTCATTCTGCGGCTCAGATGGACCGAGCGGCGACTACTGCGGCGGGCGTGGCCGGCGCCAGGGACCCAGCTCGTGCAGGGCGAGCAGAACGAGCGCGGCTGCCAGCAGGTGTACGCCCAGCACTTCCAGGCTGAACCGCCTGGCCAGCAGGCCCACGAGTCCCGGGAAGACCGCGCTGCCGACCGCCGCACCAGCCACCTGGAAACCCACGGCCTGCGGCGCGAAGTACGGGCCGACGCGCTGCGGCGTCAGCGAGATGAGCGTGGGAAAAATCGGAGCGAGCGCGAACCCCAGCAGCACCGCGCCGCCCATGCCGATGACCGGTACGTCGCGGCACAGCAGGAGTCCCGCGGCGCAGGGCGCCAGCACCGTTCCGATGCGAACGACGCTTCGCCGGCTGACGCGCGTCGCCACCTGTCCGAACAGGATGCGTCCGGACGTCAACGCGGCCCAGTACGCGCCCACGACGATGCCCGCGACCGGCGGGGCGATGCCGCGCGCCTCGGTGAACAGGCTGTAGAGCAACTGGCCCGCCGTCGATTCCACGCCGGCATAAACCAAGAAGAGCGCCGCGTGCAGCACGACGGTGAGCTGGCGCAGCGACTCGCCGACTCGGGCTGTCGCGGGCGCGGGATCGCCTGCCGAATCGTGCCCCAATTGCCACCATCCGCGCGTCAAGGTGAAAAGCACCGCCAGCACGCCGAGCCCCGCCGCGAGAATGCCATAGCCGACGCGCCACGGCTGGTGCGCCGCCAGGACAGCAGTGATCAGCAGCGGGCCCAGCGTCGCACCGACCCCCCAGAACGCGTGCAGCCAGTTCACGATCCGCGCGGAGAAGCGGTCGGCTGCGAACGTGTTGATGCCCGCATCGATCGCGCCGCCGGCGAGCCCGCCGATGAAGCCGAACGCCGGCAGCGCCACCCACGCGGGTGCCAGCGCGAAGCCCGCGAGTGCGCCGCTGGCGAGCACGCAACTGCCGACCAGCAGTTCGCCGACGCCGCGTGCGCGGATGATCTGCCCGGAAAAGAAGCTCGAAAGGAGGTAACCGCAGGTGCCCGCCCCCAGCAGCCAGGCGATGCGGCTGATGGGCTGATGAAACGTCGCGCGGATCGACGGCCACGCCACGCCGAGCACGCCGTCCGGCAGCCCCAGGCTGACGAACGCGACGAAGGCGAGCAGAATCACCGCGCGGCGATGTCGGACTTCGGTCATGACCACCTGTACGAGCGACGCGGGGCCCCCACCCCCGCGGCTGGACGCCGGCGCTTCCACAAGCCAACCTCCCTGCCTCGCGGTAAGATGCCGGTGCATGCCATCCGCGAGCGACCATGATAACGCGGCTTCCGCAAACGTCGTCGTCCTCCCGGGCGATGGCAGCCCCACCACGCTGGTGCGCGCTGCCGAGATCGCCGAGCGCTGCCGTCTGCCGCTTGCCGATTCCGACACGGCCGACGCCGACATCCTGCTGGCGGTGACGGCGGAACGGATCGAGTTGCGGTTTCCTCAACGGGGCGGCCCCAAGCCGCTCTGCGTGGACTTCGTGGAGGGGCCGCAGGGGTACGCCCGGCGCGTGAATCGCTTCGGCCTGCTCTACACCGCCATCGGCTTCTCGTCCGGCCGGCCCACCGTGCTCGACGCGACCGCCGGCCTCGGTCGCGACGCATTCCGGCTCGCCTACCATGGCTGCCACGTGACCGCGATTGAACGCTCCGCGATTCTCTTCGCTCTGCTGGAGGACGGCGTCGCGCGGGCCATGCGGGAGCCTGACATCGCGGAGCAGCTCGACGGACGTCTGCGGGTGTGGCCGGGCGACGCCCGCGCGTACCTGCGTTCGCTCCCACCGGCCGACGCGCCGGACGTCGTCTACCTCGATCCCATGTTCCCGCCGAAGAAGAAGTCGGCCCTGGTCAAGATCGAGATGCGCGTCCTGAGGCATCTGGTCGGCGACGATCCCGACGCGGCTGATCTCTTCGAGGTCGCCCGCGCGACGGCCCGCCGGCGCGTCGTGGTCAAGCGACACCGCCACGCGCCGCCGCTCGCGCCCGATCCCACGCATGCCCACGCCGACAAGACGACACGGTATGACGTCTACATGGTCGGCGTGCGCGGGTCAGCGTCCGGTGGTTGAAGTTCCACAACCCGCGGTGCATGGCACCGTCGCCGCCTGACGGGTATTCTGTTGCTGCACGAGGGGAACTCAAACCAAGCGCAAGGAGCGCGGGATGACGCCGGGGGGCATGCTTATCTTCGACATGGACGGCACGCTCACGGTCCCCGTGCTCGACTTCGACGCCATCCGCGCCGAGATCGGCCTGCCGCCAGGGCCGATCCTCGAGTCGCTCGCACAGCTCGACGCTGCGGCCCGCAGCCGGGCCGACGCCGTGCTCGAAGCCCACGAGCGCCGCGCCGCGGAAGGCGCCCGGCTGCATGCAGGCGCCGCCGAGACCCTGGCTGCGGTTCGGCAGCGCGGCTGGCCCGTGGCGATCCTGACGCGCAACGCCCGCCGCTGGGCCGAGCACGTCATTCGCCGCTTTGATCTTGCGGTCGATTTCCTCCGCACCCGCGACGACGGCGTCATCAAGCCGTCGCCCCAGCCGGTGCTGGAGCTCTGCGCCGCGGCGCAGGCCGCGCCGCGGGCGAGCTGGATGATTGGGGATCACCTCATAGACCTGCAGACCGGCCACGCGGCGGGCTGTACGACCGTGCTGATGATCGGCGACCGCCAGCGTCCAGACTGCGCCGACCAGGCCGACCATGTCATCACGCGCCTATCCATGCTGATCGATCTGCTGCCGCCGTGCCAGCGTCCGAGAACCAGCCGCTGACCGGGGACCGGTGGCCCTTTGATCCGAAAACATGCGGACGACCGCGCCGATCATGCGCCCGTCGGTCGATCGCGATCACGCGTGCGGTTCGGGTTGTGGAGATCGCCGCAGCCGTACGATATATCCGCAGGGCTGTTCCGCAGTCCAGGGACCGAGTGGCACGCGATATTTCCACCACCGCGCCGACTATCTGCTTCAAGAAGGGCTCGCAGAGCGAGGTTCAGAACGGGATTGCCATGGCCGACGTTCACTCGAAAATGTACAAGCGGCGGAGTGGATTCACGCTCGTCGAGGTTCTCATTGTCGTGGTGATCATCGGCATTCTCGCGACCATCGTCGTGCCCCAGTTTTCCGATGCGTCCCACGAGGCCAACGCGGCGACACTGAAGAGCACCCTCACGTCACTGCGCACCCTCATCGACGTCGGATACCACCGGGCCACGCCGCCGGCCTATCCCGCGACCGTCGACAGCAGCTGGTTCTCCGCCGGGCCCGGTCTGACCCATCCGGAAAATACGTTCGGCGTTCCCGCCGTGGAAGTCGACAGCACGCCCAACCGCACGCATCCGCCCGACAAGGTACTCGATGGGTCATCCGCCGGCGCGTTCTGGTACAACCCGACGAATGGTCTTATTCGCGCACGCGTCGCCTATGTGGGCAGCGACGCCGCAACACTCGCCTACTACAACGAAGTGAACGACTCATCCGAATCCGACCTGGGCGGCGGTGGAGGAGGGGGCGCGTCTTGATTCCGGATCCCCTGCGCTTGCGCAAGTCGACGCGCCGGACGATCGGCGGGTTGATGCTTGCGCACTTCGGCCTGGTGTGCGTGGTGAAGATTGCAGCCGGCATCGCGGGCGAGATCCTGTGGATGTCACACATCGGCCTGCTGATGGCGGCGGCAGGACTGTTGCTCGACCGCCCCCTGCTCGTGGCTACTGCGCTGATCGACGTGCTGGTGCTGCACGGCCTCTGGCTGGCCGACTGCCTCGGCTGGGCGCTTGGCGGAGATTTCCCTCTGGGGATCACGACGTATCTGCGGACGGCGGGCTGGACCACCTGGGCGGCCACCGCCCACCACTTCTATCTCGTGCCGCTGCTGCTCGTCCTCGTGCGTCCGCGCGCGGTACGGACGCCCGATGCGCTGCTCGCGGCAACCGCGGTTTATCTCGGCTTGACCGTCATCAGCCGCGCGTGCGTGTCCCCGGCGTTGAATGTGAACTTCGCTTTCGGCGTGAACTTCGGGCCCCAGGTGCCCCTGCTCGCGTGGGGCAACCGGCAACCGGGATCCGTTTACCTGCCGCTGCTGAACGCCTTCGTGGCCTTCGTGATGTTCACCCCGGCCTTCATCGTCCTGCGCGACCGCTCGGCCGAATCACATGGGCAGCAGCTTCGACGCATCGCAGCGGTGTGACTCGATCGGCTCGTCCATCACCTGCACGACCTGGCTGCGGGCGAGCGACGGCGGCAGCTTCACGAACGACTCGTCCACCACGTGCTTGTAGCGGGCGGCGAATTCGTCGGCGGTCAGCTTCGCCTGCGCCGCGATCCGTTCGAGCGACTGACGCGATTCGAAATCGCCGGGTTCCAGGCGGATCATGTAGGAGCGCGCGACGAGATACGGCGTCGTGTTCAGTTCGACCTGGCGTACCCGCGTGCGGTTGGTCTCGGGGTCGATGAGTTCCTCGAACGTCACCGGCCGCAGGTCGCCGCCGTGGATCGTGACCATCACGCCGCCCTGGGAGCGATCGTCCTCGAGCAGCAGCGTCACGGCGCCGTGGCCGAGGTCGCGGCAGTAGGCCATGTCGAACGGCGTGGGGCGGGCGCAGCGCAACTCGTAGCCCATCGTTTCCGAGACGATCGTGACCGAGTCGCCGCGCTGCTTGAAGCGCTTGGCGACCTCGCGCTTGAGGATTTCGTCCAGCGGGAATTCCGAAAGGCGCGGGTGACCGGCTGCGTCCACCGGCACTTCCTTGCCGAGCAGTTGGGCGAGTTCGTCCACGTCACCGAGCCGGTAGGCGAGTCCTTCGGCGATGACGGCGACGCCGTCCGGCCGGCCCATGGCGCGGCGTTTGAGGATGGCGCCTTCGAGCACGTCGACGATGTTGCTGATGGTAGTATGGCCGGGGAACTCCTCGGGGATCAGCGTGAGCGTGGCCGCGGCGGCCTTGCCGATGCCCATCGCGAGGAAGCCCGCGTTGCGGCCCATCGCCACGACGAAGTACCAGCGGCCCGTCGTACGGGAATCCTCCATGAGGTTGGCGACGAGTTCCGCGCCGAAGTGCCGGGCGGTGTTGAACCCGAAGGTCGGCAGGTCGCTCGGCAGGGGCAGGTCGTTGTCGATCGTCTTGGGCACGTGCACGACGCGGATCTTTCCGCCGGACGCCTCCGCGACGAAGCGGGCGCTCAGCGCGGTGTCGTCGCCGCCGATGGTGATCAGGTGGGTGACCCCGCAGCGCTCGAGGTTGCGCAGCACGTTGCCGACCTTCGCGGCGTCGGGAATGACGCGCGAGTGCTCGTCTACCGTGGACTTGTCGAGCAGGCTGGTGCGCGCGGTGCGCAGGATCGATCCGCCGTCGAAGTGGATGCGGGCCACATCGGGAATCTCCAATTCGACCGAATGCTGCTGGCGATCGAACTTCTCCGAGGAGAGCCAGCTGAAGCCGTCGTAAAACCCGCGAACGGAAAAACCATGATTGATGGCGTTGATCGACGCGGCGCCGATCACACCGTTGATACCGGGGGCGGGCCCCCCACCGACGATGATGCCCAAGGAGCGCGAACGTGGCATGTCTAGGTCCTCGCAGCCGCAGCTACAAACAAACTTATCCCTCTTCGACCACGAGCCGGACCCGCAATCCCGCCGACAGTTTAGTACGAATTCACCGCCTTGCAACGGCACCGGCAGCCGCCGCCGGGGGCTGCATCCGCCGGCGCAGACGCTATACTGCACACCCGTCGGCGGCAATGAAACTGTTGCATGGCGCCGGACTGGAGCTTTCGAAAGAACATGACACCCACGCCCTATAATCCTTTTCATACCGCACAAGCCCAGGTGGATGCCGCGACCGAACGGCTCGGCCTGGAACGTTCCATGCGCGAACTGCTGCGCTGGCCGATGTTCGAGACGCAGTTCCGCCTGCCGGTGCGCATGGACAACGGCACCATGGAAGTTTTCCAGGGCTACCGCGTGCGCTACAACGCGGCGCGCGGACCGACCAAGGGCGGCCTGCGCTGGCACCCGGACGAAACACTCGACACCGTCCGCGCCCTGGCGTGCTGGATGACCTGGAAGTGCGCCGTGCTCGACCTGCCGCTCGGCGGCGGCAAGGGCGGCGTCACCTGCACGCCCGCGGCGCTCTCGGAGGGCGAGAAGGAACGCCTCGCCCGCGCCTACATCCGCGCCGTCGGCCACCAGCTCAGCGTGGACCGCGACGTGCCCGCGCCCGACGTCAACACCACGCCGCAGATCATGGCGTGGATGATGGACGAGTTCGAAACGCTCGTCGGCCGCCACCACGCCGGGGTGATTACAGGAAAACCGCTGCCGCTCGGCGGCTCGCGCGGCCGTAGCAACGCCACCTCCGTCGGCGGGCTCTACGTGGCCCGGGCCGTGGAGAACCTCCTCGGGCACAAGCTCACCGGGGCCCGCTGCGCCATCCAAGGCTTCGGCAACGTGGGCGGCGGACTCGCCGAACTGCTGCACGAGGCGGGGGCGAAGGTGATCGCGGTCAGCGCCGTGGACGGCGCGATCTACAACGAGAACGGGCTCGACATCCCGGCGGCGCTCAAGCACTACGCGCGCAACCGCCAGGAAATCGGCGGTTTCGAGGGCGGCGACGCCATCAGCAACGAACAGCTCCTCACCTGCGACTGCGACTGGCTCTTCCCCGCGGCACTCGAGAACGTCATCCACGAGCAGAATGCCGCGGACATCAAGGCCCCGGTCGTCATCGAGATGGCCAACGGCCCGACGTCGACGGCTGCCGACCGCATCCTGCACGAGCGCGGCATTCTGGTCGTGCCCGATATTCTCGCCAACGCCGGGGGCGTCACGGTGAGCTACTTCGAGCAAGTGCAGAACACCTACAACTACTACTGGTCGCTCGAGCAGGTGCACGCCGAACTCGCCCGGCGGATGCACGACGCCTTCGACGCCGTGCACGCCGAGCATCAGCGCGTGCCCGGGCCGATGCGGCTCGCGGCGTACATGCTGTCGGTGGAACGCGTGGCCGAGGCCTGCCGCCTGCGTGGATGGGTATAACCGCCGCGGCGGGAGCGGGTTTGTCCGTATCGCGCGGCGTGCGCCCCGGTTTTCACCGTGCGTCCGCGTGAATTCGCTCGAATCGCGGTGGCTGGGTTCCGTATAATGGGTGCCGATCCGCTTTTTGCGAGGTACCCGCATGCACGACGCCACCCCCACCCCGAAGTTCTTCGCGAGTGTCATTCTGGCCGCAGCCGCGCTGGCTGCTGCGTTGCCCGCGGAGCGGGCCCTGGCCCAGACGCCCGAGTTTCGCGCGATGTGGGTTTCGCGCTTCGAGTGGCCCGACGCCAACCCGGCGGTCTGCCAGGCACGGATCGACCAGATCATGGCCGACCTCGCAGCCGCCAACTTCAACGCGGTGGTGTTCCAGGTCCGTGGTCAGGCGGACGTGCTGTACCCCTCGCCCAACGAGGTCTGGTCGCCGCTCATCGGCGGCAGTGATCCCGGGTGGGACCCGCTGGCCTACGCGATCAACGCCGCGCACGCGCAGGGGCTGGAGTTCCACGCGTACATCAACATCCACACCTGCTGGCAGAGCGTCCCGGCCAGCGCCGAGACGCTTCCGAACAATCCCAACCACATCCTGTATGCGCACTGCGACGCCGCCGATCCCGCGCACCGCGACTGGTTGCACCACAACACGCCCGACAACCCCGTGCAGTTCAGCGAGAGCAGCTACGTGTGGTTCGCGCCGGGTGTGCCCGCATTCCAGGCGTACGTGCGCGCGCAGGTGCTCTACGTGGTGAGCAACTACGCGGTGGACGGCGTGCACTACGACCGCATCCGCACGCCGTGGTCCAACCAGCCATCGTACGATCCGATCAGCCTGGCGCGGTTCAACGACGCGCAGAGCAACCCGGCCGGTCTGGATTTCACCCACTGGACCGCCGATCAGATCGATCGAACGGTCCGCGACATGTACGCGGCGATCATGGCGGTGAATCCCAACGTCAAGGTCAGCGCCGCCGTGTACAACAACATCGCGACCGCGCCGACGGCACAGCACCAGGATGCCGCGACCTGGGCGCAGACCGGCGGACTCGACATCATCATTCCCATGCTCTACTTCGCGGGCGGCGCGGGCTCCACCTGGGACAACCGCCTGCAGGCTTGGATCGGCGCGAGCGGCGGACGCCACGTCGTCGCGGGGCACATCACCTCGCAGGGCATCTCCTCGCTGCTCGAGCAGATCGCACTCGCCCGCACGCGCGGGGCGCAGGGCAACAACGTCTTTTCCTACAGCTCCTTCGGGTGGTGGAGTGACTACACCAGCGGCGTGTACGCCACGCCGGTCGCGGTGCCCGCGATGCCGTGGAAAACCAGTCCTGCGACCGGCATCATCCAGGGCTACGTGACGGACGCCGGCGGCGCGCCGGTCACCGACGTGCAGATTACGCGCAACGGCACGAGCTACGTCGCGCTCTCCTCCGGTGACGGGTACTATTCGTTTCTGCTCGTCCCGCCCGGCGTGTACACGCTTACGGCGGCGAAGCCGGGTTATCCCGGGGCGGTCGTCGGCAGCATCAGCGTCGGGGCCGGCGATGTCATTCGCCGTGACCTCAGTATCGGCGCGGCGATGCCGCCGATCATCAACGAGGTCACACCCGACCCGGAGACGATCCAGGCCGGCAACGCGTATTCGCGGCAGCTCACGCTCGCTCAGGGTGCGGCGGACCACTGGGTCCTGCTCGCCGGCCCGCAGGACGCGGTGGTGAACGATTTCGGCCTGGTTTCCGGATGGGTGCCCTCAACGGCCGACGCCGGCCAGACATTCATGTTCCTGGTGCGGGCGATCAATGCAGCCGGGTCGGACGATGAGAGTTGGCAGGTCCACGTCGAACCGCGGCCGCCCTGCAGCGTCGCCACGCTCGCCGACTTTGAGGGGTACGCCAACGGCACGCGCGTCCTCTTCCAATTGCCGCGCTACAGCGGTTCGACCAGCACCGACCTGCTCGCGTCGCCCAACGTGGCTGCCGTCACGGACGCCGTGCCGGGCTTCAGCGGCGACGGCTCACTCGAGGTGAGTTGGGAATTTGTGGATGACTCGCCGGAGCGCTGGCTGCGACTGACGACAAACCAGGTCGCAATCGGCGGCGATCCGACGATCGAGCTGGACCGCCCCATCCGCGTGCGGTTGCGGCTCGACTCCGGACGTCTGCGTGTGTGTGCGGGCGTACGCGAGACGGGCACCTCGGCGGATATCGGCGATCCCGGCGGTACGAGCGGCGCCATCGAGTGGATCGGGGCCGATGGGACCGTGAGCGGCGCGCCGCAGGGCGTGCTGGTGGAGCCGATGCCCGGCGTCTGGCAGACGTTCATTTTCGATCCGCTGACCGACCCGATCACCGCGATGAACGGTGACGGCGTCATCTACACGCCGACCGGCAAGGGCACGCTGGAGCAATTGGCCTTTTCCATAGTCGATTCGGCGGGACCATTCACCGTGCACATCGACGACGTGCAGTTGCTGTGCGCCCGGCCCGCTTTCGGCGACCTGGACGGTGACGGCGATGCCGATGCCGCCGACTGGGCGCTGTTGCGTGCGTGCCTGGCCGGCCCGAACGTTGCCGTCGGCGGCGCGTGCTCGGCGGCGGACGCCGACAGCGACGGCGACGTCGATCTCGAGGATGCAGCGGCCTTCCAGCGTAACTGCACCGGCCCGTACTGAACGCACGTTCGACTCCCATTGGGTTGCCGCGGGTTCTGTGGTAGCCTTCCCGCCTTTGTCCGCCCGCGCCGCGTTGCCGGGCGGCGCCGTCGTTGCGCCGGATCGCCACCATGACCGTTACGCCAGCCGAGCACGAGCAGCGCGAGGTCCGCGTCGGACTCGTGTACGGCTTCACCGCGTACGCGTGGTGGGGGCTGTTCACCGCGGTGTACATGAAGTTCGTGCTGCAGCGCGTGCCGGTGATGGAGGTCGTGTGGCACCGGGTGGTGTGGTGCGTGGTGCTGCTGGCCGTGCTGGTTGCGGTGCGGCGCCGCTGGGGGACGCTGCTCGACGTCTGGCGGCGGCGCGGGACGTTTCTCGTGCTGGTGGCGAGCGCCGCGCTGATCGCGATCAACTGGTACCTGTTCGCGCGGGCGGTGGCGTCGAACCAGTTGATCCAGGCGAGCCTGGGGTACTTCATCAACCCGCTGCTGAGCGTGGCGCTGGGCTTCGTGTTCCTGGGCGAGCGGTTGCGAGTCGCGCAGTTCATCAGCGTGGTGATTGCGCTGGTGGCGGTGACCTACCTGACGATAGCGAAGGGCGCCGTGCCGGGGCTGGCGCTGGGGATGGCGCTGAGCTTCGGGCTGTACGAGTTGCTGCGCAAGGTCGCGCGCGTCGAGGCGATCACCGGTCTGCTGGTGGAGACGACGCTGCTGCTGCCGTTCGCCGGCGTGTACCTCGCGTGGCTCGCGGCGGAGGGCGTGGGCAAGTTCGTCGCAGGCGGTTGGGGAATCAGCCTGGTGCTGATGGTGGCGGGTCCGATCACGGCGATCCCGCTGCTGCTGTTCGTGGCGGCTGCCAAGCGGTTGCGGCTGGCGACCGTGGGCTTTCTGCAGTACCTCGCGCCGACGGGCCAGTTTCTGCTGGCGGTGTTGGTCTACCACGAGGCGTTCGACTACCGCATGGGCATCGCGTTTGCGGGCATCTGGGCCGCGCTGGCCCTGTACTCGCTCGATGCCGTTCGGGTGCAGCGGGCCCGCCGCTGAGCGCGCACGCGGGGGGCAACGTCCGATACCCTGACGCAGCCTGATATTTCTTACCTCTCCAACCGGTCGCGCGCGGTTCTACGTGCAGTCGCGCCGCGGACCTGACGATAGCGCCTGCGTACAGGTACGTCGCATAGGAGCCAATGGGTATGTCCACGCGCCGGCAGCATCGCTTCGGATTCACGTTGCTCGAGATCCTCATCGTCGTGATCGTGATCGGCATTCTCGCCGCGATCGTCATTCCGCAGATGAGCAGCGCCTCGGAGAACGCCAAGGTCAGCAAGGTGCTGCAGATCGTGGACACGCTGCGCACCGCGACGCAGGCCTACTACGCCGATACCAGCCGGCTCGCGATCGAGTACTCCAACTCGACGGACCCGACGGAGCGGCAGCTCTCCATCAAGCAGGACACCCTCAACTGGAAGGGACCCTACCTCACCCATCCGCTCGCCGATGGAGACAATCCCTACGGTGGCATCGTCCGCGTGTACAACGACTTCACTTCCGGGCCGGTCCATCCGGTCGGCTTCGACCTGATCGGTAGCGGCACCGACTCCGCGATAGGCGCCGGGCAGTGGGTCATGTTCACGCAGATCCCCGAGGGGATCGCCCGCGAAGTGGATGCCACGATCGATCGCGGCGTCGGCGGCGTCTGGAGCAACACCGGCCGCGTCGATCGTGGCATCAGATCGGAAGAGCGTCGTGTAGGGAAAGAGTGTGTTCGGTTGTGTAG
>ERZ795053.5761-NODE-5761-length-12659-cov-5.198826_pt1 | contig 12659 bp, 9 predicted proteins | sample MGYA00375137_ERZ795053 | MGnify/ENA primary metagenome ERZ795053 (study PRJEB30182, sample SAMN05720284) | activated sludge metagenome | isolation source: Anaerobic digester | place: Hong Kong | collected 2014-12-17 ... | reverse complement strand
ACCAATCATCCCAAGGATGGTTGGCTTTTTTTAACCAATCATCCCAAGGATGTTGGGCAGTGGTTGGTTTTATTTTTGTTGTATAATTTGAATATATCGTTTCGGAGGTTGTGATGAGGTTTTCAAAGGGTTTTGACAAGCAGGACATTTGTGGCAGCTGGTTCTTCAATTACAGTGATGAGAATCCGGGTTTCGTGCGGATTGATGAAGTAACTTCATTCTTCGGAAAACCTTTGAGGGCTTTGGTCCCCGGAAATTTCGAACTTGATCTGCTCTCCAATGATATTATCCCTGATCCTTATCAAGGGTCCAATATTCAGAATCTTGAGAAATTTGAAAACAAGCATATATGGTATTACAGGAACTTCGTTGTTGATGAATCCAGGGACCTTTTGAATGCTTTCCTTGTCTTTGAAGGCCTTGACTGTATTGCAGACATCTTCATAAACGGACAAATCCTCGGAAAAACCCAGAACATGATGATTCCCCATGAATTCAATGTTTGTGAACTCCTGAAATACGGGGAAAACGAGATTCTGGTACATATAAAACCCCTTGACCAGTTTGCACTTGAGAAGGATTATCCTGCCCTTGTATCGGGCTTTCATGCCAATTACCAGTCACTGTATATACGCAAACCTGCCCATATGTTCGGCTGGGACATTCTTCCCAGGATAATTTCCGCAGGTATCTACAGACCTGTCTATATTGAATACAGAAGCGATATCCTGTTCAAGGAATGTTATCTGCAGACATCACATGTAAATGAAAATAAATGCAGCATGGTATTCTTCTATAAATGCGACTTTGAAAAAAGACCGGGAACCAGGTGGAGCATCGTATTGGAAGGTTCTTGCAAGGAATCATATTTCAGGGAAGAATTCATTCTTGCATTTCAATATGGAAAGCACTTGTTCACGGTGGAAAATCCGCTTCTTTGGAATCCCAGGGGCTCCGGTGAGCAGAACCTTTATGATATCAAGGCAACCCTTCTTATGGACGATACACAGATGGCAACCATTGAGTTCCGGCATGGGATCCGCACTACGGAACTGATCAGAAAATCTGTAATGGACGTGCCGCCTTCAGGAGAGTTTCAGATTATGGTAAACGGCCGCAGGATATTTGCGAAGGGTACGAACTGGGTTCCTGCAGATGCCTTTCATTCCCGCGACCATGAACGCATCCCGGCCATACTGGAAATGGCAGCGGAACTTAACTGCAATACTATAAGGTGCTGGGGTGGCAATCTTTACGAAGACGACCTCTTCTTTGATTTATGTGACGAGTTTGGAATAATGGTGTGGCAGGACTTCGCCATGGCATGTGCCATTTATCCCCAGGACAGGGATTTCCAGGATACACTCCGAATTGAAGCAGCCTCGGTAATAAAAAGACTCAGGCAGCATCCCAGTCTTGTTCTTTGGGCAGGCGACAATGAATGTGACCAGGCCTATTCCTGGTTTGGCTTTGATACAGATCCTAATACAAACATACTTACACGGGGAGTTCTCCCTGAAAGTGTAAGGAACCATGACCCATTCAGGGATTTTCTGCCAAGCTCTCCCTACATAGATGCAGTTTCCCATGGAAAGGGTGACAGCTACCTGCCCGAAAATCATCTCTGGGGAAAGCGCGACTACTTCAAGACAGACTATTATGCCAAATCCACCTGCCGTTTTGCCAGTGAGATGGGTTACCATGGTTGCCCCTCACCTGAATCCATAAGGAAGTTCATTTCACCCGGAAAAGTATGGCCTTATGACAATGAAGAGTGGCTGCTTCACTCGACATCACCAATGCCCGAAATAGACAAGAGATATAATTTCAGAGTAAAGCTGATGGCAGACCAGATCAAGGTTCTGCTTTTAAATGTACCTAATAACATAGACGACTTCAGCGTTGCAAGCCAGATATCACAGGCCGAGGCAAAGAAATTCTTCATAGAACTGTTCCGCGGTTCAAAATGGGAACGGACAGGAATAATATGGTGGAATCTCATGGATGGATGGCCTCAGTTCTCTGATGCTGTAGTGGATTACTATTTCAGGAAAAAGCTGGCCTTTGACTATATCAAAAGGGCCCAGCAGGATTTGCTGCTGATGTTCAGGGAACCGGAGGAAGACCGTCTGGAACTCGTTGCCTGCAATGACACCCTCCATGACATTACTGCCAGGTACCGGGTAATCGATTCGGATTCCGGAACAACCCTTTTGTCATCCACTGCCACCTTCAATGCTGATGCTGTTACCCCTCTTGGTAAACTTAAGATAAATGAAAAAGACCGGAGATTCCTCATCATTACATGGAATATCTCCGGATCTTCATTCGTCAGTCATTATCTGGCAGGGACACCTCCCTTTGATTATTCATGGTACCGGTCCTGCCTTGAAAAACTTGATGCTTATTGAGCATCTCCGTCAAAATCATATTTTACCACCGGTGTCCTGGCAGCCTTCACTTCGTCAAGTCTGCCGACTACGGTTGTATGAGGTGAATGATTGACCATATCAGGATCAGCCTCCACCTCGTCATTTATCTTTCGCAGTACCTTTATGAATTCATCAAGGGTTTCCTTGGATTCCGCTTCGGTCGGTTCAATCATCATTGCTTCCTTTACTACAAGAGGGAAGTATATGGTAGGAGGATGGTATCCGTAATCCAGCAGCCTCTTTGCCATGGAAAGGGTCGAGGCACCCATCTTCTTCTGTTTTTCACCTGAAATGACAAATTCATGCATGCACCTGTCACCATAGGGGACATCAAAGACATCCATCAGGCTTGAAAGCATGTAATTAGCATTCAATACGGCATTGTTTGAAACTTCAGCCAGACCTTTGGCACCCATTGAAAGAATATATGCATATGCCCTGACAAGAATGAGGAAATTACCGTAGAATGCCTTTACCTTACCGATTGAGTCCGGTCTGTCGTAATCAAGGAAATATGTATCTCCTTTCTTTTCTACAACAGGAACAGCTACGAAGGGATAAAGGAATCCTTTGACACCGATTGGACCGGCACCGGGTCCTCCTCCTCCGTGAGGGGTCGTGAATGTCTTGTGAAGGTTCAGGTGAACAACATCAAAGCCCATGTCCCCCGGCCTTGATTTACCAAGGATGGCATTTGCATTGGCTCCGTCATAATACAGCAGTCCACCCGCTTCATGTATGATGGATGCTATTTCAATTATATCTTCTTCAAAGAGGCCCAGAGTGTTCGGATTTGTAAGCATGAGACCTGCCGTATCAGGACCCACCAGCTTCCTGAGCTCATCCACGTCAACCATCCCTCTTTCATTTGATTTAACCTGAAGAATGTCAAACCCGGAAATTGCTGCTGAGGCAGGGTTCGTACCATGGGCGGAATCAGGGCAAATGATCTTGTTCCGCTGCGATTTCCCCATTTTCTCATGGTATTTCTTGATGACCATGAGACCTGCCATCTCGCCTTGTGCTCCCGCTGAAGGCTGAAGTGATATCCTGTCCATCCCGGTTATTTCAGCAAGGGATTCACTGAGTTCATACATGAGTCTCAGGGCACCCTGTACCGTGCTTTCAGGCTGGTAAGGATGAATGTTGGCAAATCCGCTGTATGATGCAACCTTTTCGTTGATCTTGGGATTATATTTCATCGTACAGGATCCCAGGGGATAAAAACCTGAATCCACACCGAAATTCCTTGTGCTCAGCTCTGTAAAGTGCCTGACAACATCAAGCTCACTCACTTCGGGAAGTCTCGCAGGACTTTTTCTCAAGTATTTTTCAGGGAAAAGTTCAGCAGCTGTCCTTTGCTCAATTTCTGTTGAAAGCAATTCAAATGCCTTTCTTCCGTTTCTGCTGATTTCAAATATCAGTTTGCTCATAATGTGCCACCTGCCTTCTCTGCCAGGTCCATGATTTCTTTCCTGGTTCTTCTTTCAGTGACGGCAACAAGCCATCCCTTCCCAAGTTCCGGATAACATCTTGAAGCTTCATATCCTCCGAGTATTCCGTTTTTGAGAAGCCTTTCGTTTATTTTAGCCGGATCTTCATCAGCCTCAAGGAGAAACTCCTTGAAAAACGGCTTGTCATACATAAGTCTGAACTTGCCTGTCTCCACAAGCTTTTCACTTGCAAAACGGGCATTGTTTGCACAACGAAGTGCCAGGTCCTGAAGTCCCTGCTTCCCAAGAACCGACATATATATAGTCGCCGCCAATGCATTGAGGGCATGGTTTGAACAAATATTCGAAGTCGCCTTCTCCCGCCTGATATGCTGTTCCCTGGCCTGCAGTGTAAGAACATAACCCCTTTTGCCTTCAACATCAGTTGTCTCACCTACTATTCTGCCGGGCATCTTCCTGAGGTATTTGTTGGTTGTCGCAAAGAAACCAAGATGAGGCCCTCCGAATGACAGGGGATTGCCAAGTCCCTGGGCCTCACCCACAACAAAATCAGCTCCCGATTCAGACGGGGGCTTGAGTATCCCAAGTGATATCAGATCGGTGTTTACGATGAATGCTGCATTGTTTTCCCGGGCAATTTCACCCACCCTGTCCATATCCTCAACAATTCCAAAGAAATTAGGACTTTGTATGCAGACGGCCGCAGTGTTTTCATCACATTTTGCAGCCAGTGTTTCATAATCGGTCTCCCCGTCCTTAAGAGGAATTTCCTCCAGCACTGCATCCCTTCCGCTCATGTATGTCCTTATGACTTTGCGGGTTTCCGGATGAAGACCCTCGGAAATCAGTATTTTGTTCCTTTTATGTGCATTTACCAGAGCAATGGAACACGCTTCGGCAGTTGAACTTGAACCATCGTACATGGAAGCATTTGCTGCATCCATGCCTGTTATTTCACTTACCATGGTCTGGAATTCAAATATTGCCTGCAGTACGCCCTGGCTCAGTTCTGCCTGATACGGCGTATAGGCTGTATAGAATTCAGACCTGGATGTCAGTGCATTTACTACTGACGGAATATAATGGTCATATGCCCCGGCTCCAAGAAAACATACAAGGTCGTCGGTGGACGAGTTCATCCTTGCAAGTTCCCTCATGTATTTATCCAGTTCCTGTTCCGTCATCTTGTCCGGCAGATTAAGCCTGCCTTTGAATCTGATTTCCTCAGGTATCGATGAAAACAGGTCATCAACTGATGAAACCCCTATTGCATCAATCATTTCCCTGATTTCCTCAGCGGTGTTTGGTATGTATTTATGCATTTCTATTCCTCATTCTCGCAATAGGTGGAGTAGTCGGCTTCATTCATGAGCTCATTGAATTCAGATGGATCACTTAATTCAACCTGCATAATCCATGCTGCATAGGGATCCTCATTTATAAGCTCCGGCTGGTCCTCAAGCTCATCATTGACTGCAATGATTTTCCCGGACACAGGAGAAATTATATCTGCAGCTGTCTTTACCGACTCAACTGCACACACAACCTCATCCTTCTCAATGTTTGATGAAACTTCCGGAAGCTCCACATAGACAATGTCTCCAAGCTGGCTCTGTGCAAATTCGGTTATACCTATGAAAGCCTCATTTCCCTCAATTCTTACCCACTCATGGTCCCTTGAATATCTGCGTTCTGTATCTGCCATGTCAAATCTCCTTTTACTTCTTATACTTTTTTTTATAAAACGGTTTCCTGACCGTTATTGCCTTGGCCATGCTTTTCCTGATACCTATTAAGATTGGTGTACCGTTATCTGCAAAAGACGATTCCACCAGGGCAAGCCCCATATTCTTTGAAATACTCGGGCAGAATCCGCCGCTTGTGACATAACCTATTTCATTTCCTTCTGGGTCAAATACCGGATACCCATTTCTGGCAATGCCTCTGTCAACCATTTCAAATCCTGCAATCTTCCTTTCAGGCCCGCACTCGGTTTCGATCGCCAGTACATCTTTTCCCTGAAAAGGTCTGTCGGTAATTTTTACAAAATATCCAAGCCCCGCCTGCATAGGAGTAATTTCCGGAGACAGCTCATGCCCGTACAGAGGAAGGCAGCTTTCCATTCGAAGTGTATCCCTTGCACCCAGGCCACATGGAAGTATATCTTCTCCCCCCGCTTCAAGGAGCATCCTGAATATACTGCTTCCTTTATCTGCTGCAAGGTATATTTCAAAGCCATCTTCTCCTGTATATCCTGTCCTTGACACAAGGGATGGTACACCTCCCACCATTACATTTTCCCTGAATTTAAAAAATCTAATTTCAGAAAGATCCGTCTTAGCAAGACCCTGGAGTATCCTCTGGGCATCAGGTCCCTGTATTGCAAGCTGCGCATATTCTTCGGACACATTATGTATATTTACATCAAAACCATTTGAACTCTCTTTTATCCAAAGAAAATCCTTTTCAGTGTTTGATGCGTTTACTGCAAGTAGTATCCTGTCATTTCCAAAGCAATATACAAGAATGTCATCAACACACCCTCCGTTTTCATAGCACATGGGTGAATATATGACATCACCGTATTTCATGTCACTCAGGTCATTGGTGACAAGGTAATCGGCAAACAGAAGTGCATCATTTCCTTCGATGATAATTTCACCCATGTGGGACACATCAAACAAACCGGCGGAATTCCTTACCTTGTTATGCTCTTCCAGGATACCGGAATACTGAACCGGCATTTCCCATCCTCCGAAGTCTATCATCCTTGCACCAAGTTCCACGTGCGCGTTATATATTGGTGTTCTCTTCATGCTTTCCTCCATATAAAAAAGACAGCAAACACAAATTGCCGTCTTCTCCGTTCATTGACCTGAGAGTTTCTACATAAAGTATTGCCCCTTCGGTGCCAGTCAAGGCTTTTCAGAGATGCGTCCCCCTGCGGTCTTTCTGCCTGAAAGATTCATCTGCATTCCGGCTAGGACACAGACTTGCTTCTTCGGCTTTTCCCTTGGAAAATCTCCCGCATGGTTCCTCCGCTTTTATCTTCCACAATTATATTAGATATATACCCTGTTAACAATCATATTATTATGATTTTTCATATATTTCCTTAACTACTTTAATTGCATTGTCGAGGTCTTCATAAGTGAGTGCTTCTGAAACCTGTATCCTTATCCTGGCTGTTCCCTCAGGCACAACAGGATATCCGAATCCTGTCACATAAAGACCCTTGTCAAGCATTGCCCTTGCCATACTTATGGCTCTTGCAGTTTCTCCGACTATAATGGGGACTATTGCACTTTCGCCTTCAAGGGGAGAAAGCCCTTCCTTCTTCAATCCATCACGAAGATATCTGGTTTTACGATGAAGCGATTCAACCATTTCGGGATTCTCATCCAGACAATTTATTGCCTCAATCGCCATGGCTGCTATGACAGGAGGAAGTGAATTGGAAAACAATGACGGTCTTGAAGACTGTATACAGAGTTCAACCACCTCATTGCTCGATGCAACAAAACCTCCGCCGGCACCTCCAAGCGCCTTTCCATAGGTTCCTGTGATTATATCAAACTGTCCCATCATGTCATAGAATTCAAGGGTTCCCCTACCGGTTTTACCCACAACACCGGTGGCATGTGATTCATCGACCATTGTAACGGCATCATATTTATCAGCTAATTTCTTAATACCGTGCAGATTCGCAAGGTCACCCTCCATTGAAAATACACCATCGGTTATTATAAGTTTCGTATCATATTCTCCGGCTTCCTTAAGTACTCTTTCAAGGTCTTCCATGTCAGAGTGCTTGTAGACAAAGCGCTGAACCTTCTTTCCTGCAAGCCTGCAACCGTCTATGATACTTGCATGATTCAGTTCATCACTGATTATGCAATCCCCTGCTCCCACAACAGCAGGAATTACCGCTGTATTCGCATTCCAGCAGGATGTATATGACAGCGATGCTTCCATGCCCAGGAATGAGGCTGTTCTTTCTTCAAGCTCCCTGTGTATGTCGTAGGTTCCGCATATGAATCTTACACTTGCCGCTCCTACTCCATATTTATCCAAAGCCTTTTTTCCTGCTTCCACTATCCTCTGATTGTTGCTAAGTCCAAGATAGTTATTTGAACAAAGGACCGTAACCTCATCGAATTTCTCAAGTTCGGTCTTGTTGGACATTGGGCTCTTCAAAAATTGATAAACCTTGAATTTGCCGGCTTCCTTCATTTCTGCCAGTTGCCCGGCAATCTTTTCACTGAATCTTTTACTCATATTACACCTCTCAATAATCAATCAATTTCCATGCCGGTTGCAGCATCAAAGAAGCGTTCATCTCCGTCACTGAACCTGACCCTCCAGCTGATACTCGCAGTTTCCGACTCGTCGTCCGTGGAGAAGTATCCCGGGTTTATGCTTTCAATCGACTTTTCCACACCTGTTGCCTTCAGGCTTGCAAGCAAAATCGTGTGGACAGGCATACCTTCACCCTGGTCTTCCTGTACTGCTTCTGTTACAGGATATAATATTCTTGCGGTCTGCAAGGATCCATCAGCTATAACTATCTCAACAAAACTCCCGAAATACATCATTCCCTTTTCATCCACTGCAATGTACCTGAGGATGTATGAGTTTGCACCTGTTTCCTTGAATGAATCAAGTATGAATTCATCCCTGTTTATGCCAATGGATTCTATGAAAGCACCCGCAATTGCCTCTGTTGAAGTCCTGCTTTGGTCACCAGATTCACTGTTCCCCGTTACCGCTCCCTGCAAATACATAATCCCGGTACCTTCCTCAATATATGCATTCCCACCGGTTTTTTCCATTACTGATTCAAGGGATTGTTCTGTGAACCTGTTTTCTCCAAGGATGACTGAAGAAAGAGAAACAGCTTTTTCAGGGATATAACAGTCAACCTTGTAATTTCTTTCATTCAATATGGTTCTTGTATATGACAGGGTGTCCTCCATATTACCCCTGCCCGAATTTATAACAATCAAATAGATTCCAAGGGTTATATTCATTAGAATCAGCAGTATTATTATTGCTGAAAGTGCTTTTCTTGTATCCATCCTATTCTCCTGCCTCAACCAGGTCCAGAACCTGCTTTGCCCCGTTTTGAAGCTCAATCACCCAAACAGGCTTGACAACTTCAAGCCTTGCGTCGGTCTTTACATAGCCGAGATACATATTGCTTGCTTCTATGGTATTAATGTTTGTAATTCCATTGAAGTTTGTGATGAAAAGGAAGGCCGTCTTGTACCTTGAATCAATGTACTGATCACCTGTCATCTCTTCAATGTTCAAAGGATATATATTTGCCTCAATTGTCCTTGTTGCTGTTGCTTTTATTTCCATTGCATGGCTGCTTTGTTCCATGACAAGTACGCTGCCTTTGAACCTGTAGTCAAAGAAAAATTCATATGAATCATCATAAACCTTCAAATCAGACAAATATAAATTGGCTGAATTGTCAGACAGACGCATCACATTGCCAAGTGTTTCCACGGCATTCATGAATGCCGTGCCTATGTCTCCCCGGCCGTCACCCTCGGCTCCTTCGGTGTAATTATAGCTTATCCACCCTGCCTTGCTTACTTCATAAATATTGAACTGATTGGAGAAAAATAGGTTGTCAAAGGAATCAATATGCATTTCATATGTGTTGAGTGTCCTGCTTATTATCTTGCTTTTTATTATCGCAGCAGCCTCTTCTATTCCGGCCGCTTTCGCTTCATCGTCTGATGAATTGGCTGAATCTATGTAATCCCTGACGGGTGCAGGAAGGCTGAGTTTCAACCAGGGAAGATTTCGTGAATTTATATCCAGGGTTACCGGTATATCCGGCTCAATGAATTCATCCAGGACATCAGCGGAGACAAATTTATGTATCTCAGTATATGAGTTCTGTGAGTAATATGGATCAACTGCAAAAAGGTCGAGAAGACCGTTGAAGTTTGTGGTCGTGAACAATCCCTTTGGTGTCAGTGCCGAAGTGAACAGCACATCCCGGCCTGATTTTATATAGACTTCCATTACTCCGTCGGATGGTATTACAAGAAGCCTGTCCATTGTTTTTGCAGAAGGTGATTCAATGTCTTCATTTGAAAGAAAAGATATGAATTCCGTCGGAAAATCACACCCCATCTTGAATAGAATACCCGGTTTTTCACTCAGTTCAGCCCATGTCAATGTACTGTTCTTCAATTCATCCGACAGCGCATCAATAAGTACGGACTTCCCATCCTCCCAAAGTGTATTGAAAAGATCCTCGTCCTTCCTGACGATCCAGGTCAGGCTGCCGTCCCTCAGATAAATGTCAAAGGGCTTGAAAAACTGATTTGCAATCGCTTCATCAAAGGACTCAAAATATACAACCGGATTTTCCATTTTCCGGAAGAATCCGGGGTTGAACTCATCCGAATGGTAATCCACTATGACAAGTGCCTGGAATATTACACCAATGAACAGTATAAGGGCTATAATAATGGCAATTGTCTTATTCATCCTGATTCCTCCATTGGCTGTTCAGCGGGATGGATATTGTCACTTCGGTTCCTTTGTTCTCAACGCTCTGGATATCTATTTCGCCACCATGGGCTGAAATAATTTCCCGTGCTATGGCCAGCCCGAGGCCGGTTCCTCCCATTTTCCTTGAACGGGCCTTGTCGACCCTGTAGAATCTGTCAAAAATCCTGGAAAGGTCCTTGCTTGGAATACCCATACCGTTGTCAGTTATCGTAAAGACAATGTTTCCATCCCTTTTTTCCGCGCTTACATTGATTTTCCCACCGGGCTCCGTATATTTGATTGCGTTTGACACAATGTTTATAAGCACCCTCTGTATCTTTTCATAGTCAAACACAGCTTTGCCCGGATATGTCACATTGCTCGTAAGCATATGATTCTTTTCCCTTGCGGCAATATCAAGTTTTTCCAGTGTTTTTTCAACGAGTTCATCTACACTGTATTTCCTGAAGTCGAGTTTTGTTCTCTTCATGTCAAGGGCCGAAAGCTGCAAAAGGTCCGTGACCAGGTCAGACATCCTGTTCACCTCAGACTCAATGACGGAAAGGAACTGCCTCTCGGTCTCCTTGTCCTCGACCATACCGCTGCCCAGTGTCTCAGTATAGCTCTTTATTGATGTCAGCGGAGTCTTCAGCTCATGGGATACATTTGCAACAAACTCCTTTTGCATATTGTCAAGCATATGCTGTTCAGTGACGTCACGAAGAATGACAATACAGCCTTCCCGGGATTGATCTGTCTCAGAAAATACTGCAAATCCAACCCTCATTATCCTGTCTCCGAGTTTCAGGATTATTTTTCTTTCATTAAGCGCCTCTGTCTTGTTCAATATTTCTTCAGGAGTCACTTCAATCTTATATTCCCTAATGAACTCCTCAAGGTTTTCATCAAGCCTTACCCTGTTGAGAAATGTCATGGCACCGGGGTTGACATGTATTATTTCACCGGAACTGTCGAAGGCAATTATTCCATCAGTCATGTTGTTAAGAATTGTATCGACCTTGTTCTTTTCATTCTTGATTTCGTCAAGCATATCCCTGAGGCTCATGGACATATAATTGATTGAGCTCGTAAGCTGCCCGATTTCATCATTACCCTGCTTGTCAAGGATTTGTCCGAAGTTTCCTTCCGCTATATCCCTCGTCTTGTCGGTTATATTCTCGATTGGGTTTGTTATTGCCTTTGATATCAGAAAACCAAAAACGAATGCTATGAGCAGTGAAATGGCCAGTGCAGTGAAAATTGTCCTGTTGAACTGGGAAACCATGTTCTGCCAGTCCTGCTTGTAATATCTGAAATAGAAGACAAAAGGTCCGGTCTTTACTGCATGGTCGTAGAATGTACTGCCCGATATCGTTACAATCTTCTCATCGTTTCCCGCTTCTCCTGCAGCAGCCTTAATAAAATTATCTGAAAGATAGAGATCATTGATGAAATAATCGTTGTCGCTGTTCAGATAATTGTAATCACTGCTCCTAAGTGTATTGTCCCTGATATCCACTATCGTATAGCTTCTATTGTCTCCGTATATGCCGAATACCCCGGCATACAGCTCACTCATATCAAGATATATGCTGTCGACTGTGGAATTCTTGTTTTCCAACGGATCATAGGCTTCAAATCCTTTGTCAATTCCTCCTACGAATTCGCTGTAATGATAATTTTCTATGTTTACATTCAAAAGGAGCCCGATCGGAATTACCAGGCACAAGGCTATTACACAGATAAAGAAAACAATTTTCCATTGCAGGGTTTTCCTGAACATCCGGGTTGTCAATCCTTTCTGAAATAGTAACCTACGCCGCGTTTTGTAAGAATATACTCATTCATGTTATTTGATAACTTCTCGCGCAGTCTGCTGACCGTGACATCCACTGTCCTCATGTCTCCGAAGTACTCATAGTCCCAGATTTTTTCCATGAGGGTTTCCCTTGAGAAAACCTTTCCTGCATTCTGGACAAGGAACTTGATGAGTGAAAATTCCCTGGCTGTCAGGTCTATTATCCTGCCTGCCTTTGACACCTCATATCGTGCAATGTCAATTTCAAGGTCAAATGCATAGATTACATCAGGCGACTCGCTTCTGCTTTCAATGGAACTTCTTCTAAGGTTTGATTTGATTCTGGCTATAAGTTCCCTTGGACTGAAAGGTTTGGTCACATAATCATCGGCACCCATCTCAAGGCCAAGGATCTTGTCAACCTCCTCCTCCTTTGCTGTAAGCATTATTATCGGAGTC
>ERZ795053.5756-NODE-5756-length-12663-cov-5.328522_pt1 | contig 12663 bp, 9 predicted proteins | sample MGYA00375137_ERZ795053 | MGnify/ENA primary metagenome ERZ795053 (study PRJEB30182, sample SAMN05720284) | activated sludge metagenome | isolation source: Anaerobic digester | place: Hong Kong | collected 2014-12-17 ... | reverse complement strand
GCGCCAATGGCCTCCGGCATTCGCAGGGCAGTCGTGGTCGTTCCACCGTTTTGGGCGCAGACCCCCATGCGCCAGGCGCCCTCATCGCTGCGCGGGACCAACACCGTTGCCATCTCGGCAGTCACAAAGCTATCATCGGTACGGTGTCCATCCCCCATCTTGCGCAGCCATTCTCGCGAGAAGACTTCCCCCTCCTCGGCGCAGTTGAGTGGCTTGGGACAGCTCACCGACCGGCGCACAACGCCACTCGGCATCACAAATTCCCAAGCAGCCGGATCGGCCGGCGCATCTAACTCTGCCAACAGACGCGGGTCCGCAAGCACAGCTTCCATAAAATTATGCCACATTGGCCCCGCCCCGGTCACCCCAGCCACATTGCGCATGGGGCTGCCATTGTTATTGCCGGCCCAGACCCCTGCCAGCAGATAGCGTGTATAGCCCATTGTCCAGTTATCGCGCCAACTGCTCGATGTACCCGTCTTGGCAGCGGCAGGACGACTGAGGTTGAGTTGATTGTTCACACCGAAGGCTGGGGTCCGTGCTACATTATCGCTCAAAATGTGCGTAATCAGGTATGCCGATTCTGGGGAGAGAACCTGCTTGGCCTCTTCCCGTTGACTCGGTGGCACCATCATATAGCCATTGCTGTCCGTAATGATGCGAAATGGCGTGGTTGGACGATGGAGCCCGCCCGTGGCCAAGGTCTCATAGGCAGAGGCCAATTCGAGCAAGGTTACTTCATTGCTACCAAGGGTCATGCCCAAGCCGTACAGTCCTTCTTGTTCGAAACTACTGATTCCCATGGCGATGGACTGTTCACGCATGCGTTCAATCCCCACCCGATCCAACAGTTTGACGGCCGTCACATTGTAGCTATTGGCCAGGGCGGTGCGCACGGTAACCGGTCCATGGAAACGGCTGTCATAGTTGCCCGGACGGTAAGTCTGGATCTCATTGACCCGATAGAGCACGGGGAGATCCCAGATGACAGAGGAGGGGCTAACGAGGTTATCTTCAAATGCGGTGGCATAGAGCACCGGCTTAATTGCGCTGCCGGGTTGGCGGGGGCGAACCGTGACATTCACAGCGCCCCCGATCCCCTGATCATAGTAATCGATGCTCCCCACCATGGCGAGAATTTCACCGGTGCCCGGCTTGAGGGCGATCAGCGCGCCATTGGTGAGATTGTACCGGCTGCGCAGTGAATTGACAGTTTCCGTTACCGTCTCTTGGGCGATGGCCTGCATGCGCAGATCGATGGTGGTACGTACCTGCAAGCCCTGCCGACGTACATCCATGGTAGGCCATTCCCGGCGCAACTGTTCCAGGGCATAGACGGTAAAATGAGGCGCCTGGATGGGCGTTGCATCTGGATCAGTGCCCAGTGCAACCGGTGTCGTAAAAATGTCCTCGGCAGCACGTTGGGTCAGGTACCCACGCTGCACCATCAAGTCGAGCACAATGCGCTGCCGCGCTTTGACGCTGTCAAAATTGAGATAGAGATCATATTCACCGGGCATTTGCGGAATGCCGGCGAGCAACGTCGCTTCGGGCAGCGTGAGATCGGCTGCTGATTTATTAAAGTAGACTTGGGAGGCCGCTTCGGGACCATAGGCCAGGTGGCCGAAATAGATGAGATTGAGATACATCTCCAAGATCTCATCCTTGGTATAGAGCGCCGTCAGATCTTGGGCAAGAAAGAGTTCATTGATTTTGCGGTCGAGGGTTGGCGCAAAGCGATCTTCCGGGGAATAAAAGAGCTGACGAGCCAGTTGCATGGTAATAGTGCTGGCACCGGAGACGATCTCCCCTTCTTCCGCATTTTGGACAAGCGCTGCGACCAAACGCTTGGTGTCAATACCATCATTGTCATAAAAGCTGGCATCTTCCGTGGCAACGACGGCGTTGCGCAGATGGGGCGAAATTGCCTCGAGTGGAACCCATTTACGGCGACCTTCATCAAAAAAGTCCCCTAGCTTAACTCCGGTGCGGTCGTAGAGCGTGCTGTGTTGAAAGATACGGGGCAGCGGCCCCGGTTGGTAGCGACGCAGATACGCCTCGGCCACATCAAACGGCGTTCCCTCCGGGCGGGGTACCAGCTGAAACGTACGATGGTAGTTAGCCTCATATTGCCGATACTGTGCAACGAAGCTGTCAGCCGGCAACGTTGCCGTGCGCAGCAACGAGTATGTGCAGCCACTGATCAGGCCAACCAACAAGCCCAAAAAGGCTAACGGGTATTTGGCGATGATAGGATGGTAAGAGACGGAGGATCGGTTCACCGTTCACTACTCCCAAGGGTTACGAACGTAGCATCAAATTTATGAAGCACGGTTGACACAAGCGGTGATTGCACGCCAGAGACAGTGCGCTATCTCTGTAGATTGTTGAGCAGAACGGCCTATCCGGATGGGCGAACTCATTGTCAGTAGGGCTTACGCACCATTTCGGCCCCATTTCCCGGTGTTATCAGCTCTCGGTGCGTAAGTCATGACATGATTATGTTTCCCAGCTTATTTTCAAGCGAAACTGTGTCTACGACGTGTCAGTCGCAACAAATGTTCCGCTTCGGCCGACGTCCATTCACTATCATTTTACATGACATAGATAGCTGGACTAAATCCTGAGATTCGCAAGCCGAATATTGAAGACAGGACATTCCTGTAACGTTTTAGGGTGACTTATCCGTAAACCCTAAAATATCCAGCCACCGGCTGCTTTTCCTTCTACAAGTAGCCAATAAATAAAATAAAAAGAGGGCTCCAGGCTAAGCTTAGCCTGGAGCCCTCTTTTTATTGGAGGCGACGGCCGGATTTGAACCGGCGATCGGGGTTTTGCAGACCCCTGCCTTACCACTTGGCCACGTCGCCTTATCAGCAGTATTACTTGTTTCTGATTATTCTTGTTTCTCTTGATGGAGGTAAAAACAATCTGTAAGCATACCTGCTAGAAACGAATCGAAAATTGTGCTAGAATAGTAGCAGTGGATGGATGAATTGTCAAATTGCAAAAATTCAAACTGGTTTATGGCACGCAAACAACAACAGCAACAGGATGAAACCCGCTACTGTGAACACTGCGGCATCTCCTATATTTGGACGGTGGAAGAGCAACGTTGGCAACATGAACGGAACGTGGTGTTCGACACGGGGAACGTAACCGCCCAGGAGGAAGAGAGTGAAGCCGGCAACGAGATGCAGTTGAATCACCGCGAAGAAGAAGCTGCGCTGCATTCACCGCTAACCCTATCCACCGAGCCGCCGCATTACTGCCCTGGTTGTCGTTATTTGCTGCCAACTGCGGGTCGTGAGCGTGGGCTGGTCAAATGGTACAACCGACGCAAAGGGTATGGCTTTCTCGTCCGCAGCACCGGTCCAGAAATCTATGTCAATCGCAACGCATTGCGGCGTGGCCATCTTCGTCCCGATGAGCTTGTGGAGTTTACTGTGGACGAAAATCAGCAAGGGCCAGTCGCCACACAAGTGACCGTCTTGCCGATGGAGTAAGGATGGGGAGTAAGAATCGATCCGAAATTCGGTTGTAGCCTGTCTGGAACAGAGCATTTCAGGATCGGTAGCCAGTAGAAGGGGCGGTATCGCACGAATTGTGCAAATCGCGATTGGTCCAGAGGGCGGATTGGCGAGTTACACAAGGTTCAGCACGCCGCCGTAGAAGGTCTTCTATTCGCAAATACTTGTCAAGTTTGCCTTTATCGGGTAGACTGTGTATGTCAAACGTAAGCCCTGAATGAGATACACTGCAACTGTTGAGAATTGTACTCATCATTAAGGCGGTATCGCACGAATTATGTAGATCGCAATTGGTCCAGAGGACGGATTGGCGAGTTACACAAGGTTCAGCACGCCGCCATCATGAACGGGCAGTGTCATTTTCTTTCTTTGCTTCTCCGGCAAAGGAGCATCCGCTTCGGTGATCCGCTCTTTTCAATTAAGTGATATTTTTCTAATCCAGGGTTTGAGTAGACACTCTACCAAGCTCAATACGATTCAAGGCCTGCTTCAACCCTATTCGGCGTTGGGTATGGCGCTTACCAGCATTTTGCCTTGGGACGAAGCAAAAGTCGCAACCTATGTTCTTCATCAACGTCAACACAATTTGGCTCGCACCGGCTTTTTACAGGCACAAAAACGCCCCGGTCGTCACGAGGCAGATTTACTTCTCTTAGCCCCAGCGCTTGATACCTCGCGCGGCCATCCAGCCATTTGGGAAAAACTTTTATCATACTATACCAACGAGGCAATGCAACAGGGGATTGCCCGTCTCTATGTTGATGTACCCGATCAGCCACTGCCGGTTGCCAGCTTTACCCACGTTGGTTTCCGGGTCTACACGCGGCAGACGATTTGGCGTCTATCAGCCACGGCAGTAGCATCATTGGGGGAAGTGCTCCCCAACAATATTCGGCCGCAGCAGAAAGAAGATGACTGGGGCTTGCGCCGGCTTTATACACGGGTGACGCCACAGCCAGTTCAGCAAGCAGAAGGGCAACAGATGCACGAAATCGTCAATCCGCCGATTTTGGATTGGTGGCAACCCTTCGTGCGTAACAGCTTTGTCCTTGTGGTAAAGAATCAAATTGAAGGTTGCATCCGTATTGGGTATGGGCACCGGGGTGTATGGCTGCAAATATGGGTCGATACCACCAATGCAGATAGCACCTTCATTCACCAACTGATCCGCTTTGCACTGACGGAGGTGTGGGAACATCATGTACGCAAACCAGTTTATCTAGGAGTGCGGGACTATCATGGAGCACTCGGCACGGTGCTGAGCGAATATGGCTTTGCACCCTTTACCGACCGTGCCAAAATGGTTAAGCACTTGATGCAGTGGGTTAAAGCAGCGGAATCGATTGTCACCCCTGTATTAGAAACCGTGCCGGAGGCCGTGGTAGCCCCCTATCATTTGCCTCATTTGCCCAAACGTGAAGTTTTGCCCGAAAGGTAGTGCATACGACAATGTTGCGGATGCTGCGCATGGGCCACAGATAGCCCATGGGAACAACTGGACCTATCTCACCGTTTTTTATATAGGGTTTTTCAGAATGGTATGGCTGACGTACGACAGCTCGCACATGGCGGCAGAAATGTCGTGGCGGAAAACAAGGCCAACTACCACCACTGGGAAATAGGCCCTTTTACCCTGGTCTTATTTCTGCCGGGATTTACTGGTCAATCCGGCCCAGTCCGTCTGGATGATGCTCGTTCTTACAGACAATTCATGAAAAAGTTATACTGTTATAACAATCATGTGACCATGCAGGGATTTATCGGTTAGCCGGCGACGTAGGCTCGAATATCTTCGTTACGCTTACAAAAATTACGTTTAACAGAGATACGTTTAACAGAGTAAGGATAATTTGTGACTGTTACTGAATCAATAATTTACCAGAAGGACAACCAGAGCAACCTCTCACAAAGCATGCCTGTTGCAACTGTTTCTACAACACAAACAACGCAACCCAATACCCATCCCGACTACGGCAGCACAACCGACGACGGTGATATGAATACATTACAAATTACAGATGATCTCGATCTCCTCTTGGCGATTTTGCCTGAACGCATTCGCGAGGCACTCGATCAAGTGAATCGGTCATCTGATCTCATTGAAGTGATCATGGATCTGGGGCGATTGCCCGAAGCACGTTTTACGCAAGGCGAATTATACCTCAGTGATAGTGAAGTGACAGCAGCAGATTTGGAAACGGTTATCGAGCACATCGGTGACTTCGGTACCGACAATCGTGCCGGGATCGAACGCACACTGCACCGCATTTCCGCAATTCGCAATCGCAAAGGCAAGATCATTGGCTTGACCTGTCGCGTGGGCCGCGCGGTCTATGGGACGATTGAAATTATCAAAGATATTGTCATGAGCGACAAAAGCATTCTCTTGCTTGGTCGCCCCGGTGTAGGGAAGACCACCATCCTGCGAGAAGCGGCTCGTGTGCGCGGGGAAGATCGCCGGGTGGTGATTGTCGATACGAGCAATGAAATTGCCGGCGATGGCGACATCCCCCATCCGGCCATTGGGCGTTCGCGGCGCATGCAGGTGCCGGAGCCGGCGCTCCAGCACGAGGTCATGATTGAAGCGGTGGAAAATCACATGCCGCAAGTCATTATCATCGATGAGATTGGCCGGGAACAGGAAGCGGTTGCCGCCCGTACGATTGCCGAGCGTGGTGTGCAGCTGATCGGTACGGCCCACGGCAATTCGCTCGAAAATCTGTTGATGAATCCCACCCTCAGTGATCTCGTGGGTGGCATTGAATCGGTGACGCTGTCTGATGAAGAGGCGCGTCGCCGTGGTACACAGAAAAGTGTACTGGAGCGCAAAGCGCCGCCGACCTTTGATGTGCTGATCGAAATTCAAGAACGGCAGCGCATGGCGATCCACCACGATGTCGCAGCGGCCGTTGATGCGCTCTTGCGGGGCCGCGTGATGGCGCCGGAAGTACGCTATGTTGACAACAACGGCAACCTGCACATCGAAGAGGCCAAGCAGGAGCGTGACGAAAACGGCTTTGGCGCGCGCACCGGCAAGCACCGCCGTCCCCGTGAGAACGGGCGTGAAAATGGTCGCACCGGCGGGCGCAACGGCAGTCGCATGGCGGGAAAACTGAACGACGAACCTAGTGTCAGTCACAGCTGGGAACGTGCAGAATTTCCCAGCGCAGTAGAGGCGACCAACGAATTTGAAGAGACAGCCACGGAGCGGAGTACGCGGGTTGTCAAAGTATTTCCCTATGGGATTGGCCAGAACCGCTTGCGTTCGGCAGCCAGCACACTCAACGTGCCAATCCAAATTGTCGACAATCTCGGTCAGGCCGACGTCGTGATGACCTTGAAAAATTACTACCGGCAGCAACCGCAACCGCTCGTTGATGCGGAGCGCCGCAACGTGCCGATCTATGTCCTGCGCAGCAACACTGTGACCCAGATGGAGCAGTGCCTCGTTGACATTTTCCAGATCCCCAATGATCCGGTTGATGTCTTTACTGAGGCAATGCGTGAAACACAGGATGGCATTCAACAAGTCCTCAACGGCGCGGCGGCCATTGAGTTACAGCCCCGTTCGGCGGCGATCCGCAGCCAGCAGCACCAACTGGTTCGCGCCGCGAGCTTGCTCAGCCATAGCTACGGTCGGGAACCCTACCGCCGTGTCCGCATCTTTCGTAAAGAGTGATCGATTGACAGGCGCAAGCAGCAGGTAGTCCCCAACCAGTTGCTTGCGCCTGTACCCATGTGCCCTATATCTCAGCCATCACCAATCCACCGAAGATTTGCGTGGTACGGTACAAATAATATGCGGCAAGTTGCACCAGAAAACAAAAGGCAATTGCCGCAGCAGTCGGCCTACCACCAGAGATTTATCCCATGTTTATTACATTTGAAGGCCCTGAAGGGGGCGGAAAGACCACGCAAATTCGTCTTCTCGAAGAAGCGCTGGTTGCGCAAGGCCACGCGGTCGTCGTTACGCGCGAGCCTGGGGGAACGGCAATCGGCAATGCAATTCGCCAGGTTCTCCTCGATGTCAACAATACCGCAATGAGCGAGCGGGCAGAAGCGTTGCTCTTCAACGCCGCGCGGGCGCAGTTGGTCGATGAGATTGTGACACCGGCACTGGCTGCCAACCAAGTTGTTCTTTGTGACCGCTATGCCGACAGCACTTTGGCCTATCAGGGCTATGGTCGCGGTTTACCGGTTGCGCAATTGGCCGCATTGATTCGCTTTGCCACAGACGCGCTCAAGCCCAATCTGACAATTTTTCTCAAAGTTGATGCAGCAGTCGGTATCGAACGAAAGCGCCGACTGGCCGGTGCAGAGTGGAATCGGTTGGAAGAAGAGGATCTGGCCTTTCATCAGCGCGTTGAAGCAGGCTTCTATCAGCTCATTGCCTGCGAACCCGAGCGCTGGGTTGTGGTTGATGCAAACCAGTCGGTTGCGCAGGTGCAGGCAGAAATTTACAAAGCAGTCCAAGCGCGCTTAGAATCTGCCCGAAAGTTCAGGTGTGGCCCAGCAGGAACAGAGAAGTCTCGGACAGATCCACTGATGCATGGAGCAGAATTATCATGAAGATGATCATGGCCATTGTCAACAATGATGACAGCCGCAACACCATCGATCGGCTGGCACGGCGCGGCTATTCGGTCACGACCATGAGTTCGTCCGGTGGCTTTTTACGGGTCGGCAACACCACCTTTCTCTGCGGCGTTGCCGATGAAAAAGTCGAGGATGTGATCGCCATTATTCGCGAAAGCTGTCCCAGCCGCATTCAATATGTCACCCCACTCCCTCACGTTATGGAACCAGGCGAGGTCAATATTCCACAACCCGTGGAAAAGCACATGGGGGGCGCCACGATCTTTGTGCTCAATGTAGAACACTTTGAAAAGATATAGTAAATCCCGACGACAATAAGGCCAGAGCAATTTCTGCCCTTTTACACGGGTCGCTTGAGCTTATTTATTGCCGTGGTATTTACGCCCAACTGTCATAGTGCAACGATCTGCGCTCATCAACTGTAGTTCAGGTTAAGAGAAAGCGCTATATGCCCAGGTCATCGCCGCCGCTACCACCGCTAGTATCGGCCATGTCGGGCAGTGACTGCTCAATCGCCTCGGGACTTTCCCCAGCATCCAGACGATTCAACACCTCCGTCATCTCCGCGTCGAGGGGTTCGCCTGTTTCGTCGCTCATGCGGCGCATAAAATTGGCAAGTGCGCGAGGATCTTCGCTATCCAACCCCGACAGCAAGGAAGGATCGGCTAAATTCTCCATGCGACTCTCCTCCGACTTCATCACAGCCACACGGCTCACCAACCGATGCAACTTTGTACCGCTACACGTTGGGCAGTGTGCCTCCCCCGTGCTGGCATCACTAAAGGTTCGAAAAAAAACATTGACGCGCTTGCGACAGTCCAGACAGACATACTCATAGATTGGCATAAGTTTCGGTCCTTATTCAATTCGACAACTGATACGGCCGACGAGCTTCGCTACAATAACGCTCTTTGTGCCATCAATTCATGATAGCGCTGTTCGACGCGATGAAAGGACGATGTGTAGGCGGGATCTCATGCTGCTGTCCCCATGACCGGTTCTCCTCGCCATGTCCAACAGCGGCCTGAGAATTTCCGCACAACCTTGGATACGCATATACTAAAGTACAGTTGATTTGATAGACAACTTTGCTTACGGCAAAATTGCGTTAGTTCTTTGACAGTCAGTCTCGATTGGATCACTCATCAGCCGAAAGTGTGAGTTGAGCACCAAAGTGGTGCATTGCAGCCTCAATCCACTCACACACTTCATAGATGAGCCGATTGGATTTTTTGAATTTGTGGGGCGGGCGAATTCTTCGGCGGTATCGCACAAATTGTGTAAATCGCGTTTGGCCCAGAGGACAGATGGGCCATTTACACGAATTTCGGCATACCACCAGTTCTTCCTGGCGACAACAAGATGAGGAGTCAATTGTGACACAGAGCAGTATCGAGGGTAGCTTGGAGAAACATTTAGCAGAGGAAGATCATGAAGTCCAGGACATCTATGCCAGCCTCTGTCGTCCACGCCCGGTTCTGGTTGTAATCTCAGGGCCAAGTGGTGTGGGCAAAGATGCCACCATCAACATGATGAAGCAGACCAACTTCCCCTTCTACTTTGTTGTCACGGCAACAACGCGACCCAAGCGGCCGGCCGAAATCGATGGTGTTGACTACCATTTCGTCTCGGTTGGCGATTTTGCCGAGATGATCGAACAGGGGGAACTGTTGGAATATGCCGTGGTTTACGGTGACTACAAAGGCATCCCCAAAAAACATGTGCGTGAGGCGCTGGCCAGTGGACAGGATGTCATCATGCGCATTGATGTGCAGGGCGCGGCGACGATCCGCAAATTGGTGCCCAATACGGTGACCATTTTTCTCATTGCCGAGAGTGAAGATGAGTTGGTACGCCGTCTCCAAGATCGCAAAACCGAAGACCCGGATAAACTCAAGATGCGGATTGTGACAGCGCGGCAAGAGATGAAGCGCATTCAAGAGTTTGATTATGTCGTTGTCAATCGCATGGACAAGCAAGAGCAGACGGTGGAACAGGTGTTAAGCATTATTCGCGCCGAAAAAAACCGCATTGACTGGACCCCTGTCGAACTATAATTTGAAAGCTTGATGAGAAGAGTATTGTGACAAATCTACCGACGAATCCGCACCCAACGCGTGTGACATCTGCCCCTGGTGGGCCTCCGGCACAACAATTTTATATCCGCATGAGCCAGCCGCGCTGGACACGGATCTTACTGGGCTGCAATATCGCGATCTTTGTGTTGATGACCCTGTATGGCATCCTTGTCTACAGTGACTGGAATGGGACGCAGAACGCCCGTGTTCTCGTCTTTTTTGGTGCCAAGGTCAATATTCTGGTTGCCCAAGGGCAGGTTTGGCGACTTTTTACGGCCATGTTTATTCACATTGGTATCATTCATCTGCTCTTTAATCTCTATGCCCTCAACGCCCTGGGGCCTCTGGTCGAGGGCTTTTTCGGCCCTCGACGTTTTTTGTGGATCTATGTCCTCGGCGGCATTTGGGGTAGCGTGGCCAGCTTTGCACGCTCGGACGCACTTTCCGCCGGTGCATCGGGTGCCATCTTTGCATTGGTTGGTGCGGCAACGGTCTACTTTTTGCGCTACCGAGAAAATTTTGGAGAGCGTGGCCGAGCAATTGTGCAAAATATGTTTGTCGTCATCGGCATCAACCTCGTCTTTGGGCTCAGTATGCCCGGGATCGACAATTGGGGGCACATCGGCGGCTTAATCGGTGGTGCCGCTGTTGCCTACGGCTTGCTGCCTCGCTATCGGGCACCGGCCACGCTCCATTTTGGTGCCCAACCTCTGGAGGAGGAATCGCTCCCCAGCTTTGAGTGGTTGTGGGTCGGGGGACATGTGCTGCTGCTCTTCTTAGCGATTCGCTTCATCAGTGCCCAATATCTTGCGGGGTAAAGATCGCTCCCGCAAGATTAGGTTATCGGTTCATGATCGCCACCTCGGTATCTTTCAGAAAGCATCCTATCATATGGATTATCAACGAAAAAGCGGAATTCTGCTCCATCCCACCTCGCTGCCCGGCCGCTATGGCATTGGGAGTTTGAATCGCCAAGCCTATCAATGGGTCGACTTCCTCGTACAGACGCGGCAGAGCCTCTGGCAAGTGTTGCCGCTTGGGCCAACGGGGTACGGGGATAGCCCCTATCAGAGCTTTAGTTCGTTTGCCGGAAATCCATATCTGATCAGCCTGGAAACCTTGGTCGACGATGGTTTGCTCGACCAAACACAGCTCGATCAGGCACCACAGCTTTCCACGGATTCGGTTGACTTTGGCGCGATTTACCATTGGAAAGTGCCCTTGCTCCGCACCGTGGCAGACAACTTTTCCTGGCGCGCCACCGCAGCACAGCGGGAGGACTTTGCCGAGTTTTGTGCGGAAGAGGTGGACTGGCTCGACGACTTCGCGCTGTTTATGGCGTTAAAAGATGCGCACAACGGTCAACCGTGGAACCAATGGGCGATGCCGCTCCGCAGTCGCCAGCCGGTGGCCCTCGCCGCAGCTACCCAAGAGTATGCAGCAGCCATCCATGCCCACAAGTTCAATCAGTGGCTCTTCTACCGCCACTGGCAGTGGGTCAAGGGCTACGCCAACCAACACAATATCCAGATCGTCGGTGACATTCCGATTTTTGTCGCCATGGACAGCGCCGACGCCTGGACCAATCCTGCCGAATTTTTCCTCGACGATCAATTCCAGCCGACCGTGGCTGCCGGAGTACCACCGGATTACTTTAGCGCCACCGGCCAGCTTTGGGGCAATCCGCTCTATCGCTGGGAGAAGATGAAAGCAAACGGCTATCAGTGGTGGCTGCGCCGCATCCGCGCGGCACTGCGCCTCTACGACGTCGTGCGCATCGACCACTTCCGTGGCTTTGCTGCCTACTGGGAAGTACCGGCCGGTGAAGAGACGGCCATCAACGGGCAGTGGGTGAGCGGCCCCGGTCACGATTTCTTTGCGGTGGTCAAACGGGAATTGGGCGAGTTGCCGATCATTGCCGAAGATCTGGGCGAGATCACGCCGGATGTCATTGCGCTGCGCGATGATTTTGGGCTGCCTGGCATGAAAATTTTGCAGTTTGCTTTTAGCACTGACGCCAGTGACAAATTTCTGCCCCACAATTACACACGCAACTTTGTCGTCTACACCGGCACACACGATAACGACACCACCGTGGGGTGGTACAACCACAGCGCTACCGATCACGAACGGGATTTCTTCCGTCGCTATCTCAAGACCGACGGTCATGAACCGGCTTGGACCATGCTCGATGTAGCATGGCGCAGTGTGGCGGCGATGGCGCTGGTACCGCTGCAAGATCTCCTCAATCTCGACACCCACGCCCGCATGAATCTCCCAGGGCGGGCCGCCGGCAATTGGGGCTGGCGCTTTCAAACAGAGCACATCACCGATTTTCTCATCACGCGCCTGCATGACACCACCCTGCTCTATGGTCGCGATCCGCTGCTCTACGTGGGCAAAGATCCGGAAGCGGGCGGCCAGAGCGGCCAGGATCAGAATGGCTTGGGCAACCAGCC
>ERZ795053.5752-NODE-5752-length-12664-cov-17.769530_pt1 | contig 12664 bp, 10 predicted proteins | sample MGYA00375137_ERZ795053 | MGnify/ENA primary metagenome ERZ795053 (study PRJEB30182, sample SAMN05720284) | activated sludge metagenome | isolation source: Anaerobic digester | place: Hong Kong | collected 2014-12-17 ... | reverse complement strand
ATTGGTACTGATGAGGACAATAGCTGCTTTGTAGAGGATGGTTTTTAAGAGTTTGTGAGCAGCTGCCTCACTGTTACGTTTAATCCCAATGCTTCTTCGTGCGAGTGCGTATAAGGCTTGGGCTTTTTTCTGTCCGTAATTTTTGATTTGTAGGGTTTTCCATAGCTGATAAATGCCTTCAGGGCCTGCTGCTATGAGTTTTCCCAAGGTGCTAAAGTGTTTCATTGCTGCCAGCATTCCGATGCTGAAGCCTCTTTTTTGGTATGCCTGATGTTCAGGAAACAGTTGGGATAATTGGGTGTACAGTCTGTTTTTGTGGCGGATATCATCGGTAGCCAGCAGCTCTCTCAATGAAATCAGTTCTCTTAATTCAGCATAATCGCCTTCTTTGGGTCGGGTGGATGGGCCGTATCTCCCATCGACGGTTAACTGACTGATGATGAGGGCGTCTCTGGGGTCGTTTTTACTGCTGTCGTTTCCCATGATTTCACTGGTTCGCCGAACATCTCGTCCGTTCACGATCGCCACTTCTATCCCCATTTGTTCCAGGTATTCTTCAAAGACGAAGTAATAGGTTCCAGTGGGTTCCATGGCCACCAATACATCATCCGCTTCCGTTTGTTTGAGTGCTTTTTGCATCCATCTAAGAAATTTTTCATACCCATCTTTTTTGTTTTTAAAATTCAACCCTTTTCTGACTTCTTGCTTTCGCCAGTTGACAACCTGTGCATAATGACTGTCTTTCGCAATGTCTACTCCGATAACTAAGGTCTTGTCGCTAATCCGTTCAATTTTCTCGTTTTGCGTGGTATAATTTTTTCGCATAATAAAAAACCTCCCTGTAATATTTTGTGGTGTTCCATTATATAGGGAGGTTTTTATTTTTTTCAAATCTTTTCTCGCCACCTGTACAGGAATACTGTTGCTCCCCTTTGCTCCCCTTTGCTCTCTATCATTGTTTTTTGGGTTGATTTGAAAAAAGAGTGCGCTTATCTTGTTATAACAAAACAAATTATGTTCAGAATATGGTAAAATGGTTTATTTAGAAAAAGAAACTCCTTTCTAATAAAAACCGTAATTCAAACAATTCCTTATTTTGTCACCTTAAGAAATCAATACTAAAATAAGAAATATTATTAGCCTAAAAGGAGGTAGATAGATGAAACGTACTTTAAAATGGATGATTTTAATTATTGTGTTTATCATTGTGCTTTCCGGTTGTCAAATCAGAAAAAATGAGGATTTGGATTTCAGCATTCGAATGACTATTGAGCAAATAAGCCAAGGCTCTTTTACAGGGGGAAGGTTGATCTTTTCAGAAAATGGGATCAATCACCTTGAAAAAGGCACGCTCATCCCCATCCTGGATATGATTCAGGGATTTGTTCCTGGAGGAGATGGTGAAGGGTTTGAATTTAAAAGATTTGAAGAAAATTATGGCTATTACTATGTTGTGGAATCCAATCCCGAGTTTTTGATTCTGGATTATCTTCTGTATGATTCAAACGGCAAGATCATTGATCATGAAGAAAGGATAACCGTTACTGAAGGAAAACTTCTCAATGTTCGAGGAGAGGAAATTTCACATGATTCAGTGAACGATTTCCATTACAAACTGAGTTACTCTAATTTTTCTGCAAGAGATACGCATTATTCCAGAGAACTCCAGGGAGCAAGTTTGCTTAGTTTTCCAAATGAAGTCCCAACAGAAGAAGCACAGATGAGTATTGACACCGAAAAAAGATATCGTACGGTTCTCTTCAGACTTCAGGAAACCGGGAATCAACCTTATGAGTATACTTCAGGAGTCATAGCCGCTCATGAATCAGAACCTTTCCTGATTATCGACAGTAGTTATTATGATGAAACCAATTCCACCGATTCCTTAGTGGGTATTAATGATCCTGATCTTCCGGAAATAGAGGTAGGCGATTATATCCTTGACCATTCTGCATCTTCTGCAAGACGGGTCACGCAAATCATTCCGGGTAATGATACAGAAGATACACAAACGTTTGATACAGATGTTATCCATTTACAGGAAGCCGTTGGTGCTATGATCATACAAGTTGAAGGAGATCTGGGAGAGATCATTCAACGCTACGGCTCTCAAGCGGAAAAAAAGCGACTAAATGAACTACTCTCAAGAAAGCATTATGACGTTTGGGAAGCTCAAGGAAAAGCCAATCTATGGAAAGGCGAAGATTCAGTTCAGTTGGAGTTAGATTACAACACCAAATTGGGCATCAATTTGGATTTTAAATTCGTTGTGACTTGGCATGAGGTTTCAGGAAAAGGTGATTTTTCCGTTGAGACAAAAAATGGATTTGGATTCTTTTTTAAACTGGATGGGCATACGGCGGACACTGAAAAAAAAGGAACCTTTTTTTCCATACCGCTAGAGATAAGTGTTGAAAAGTTTAAAATAGGAATAGATTTTGACATCGTAGCAGACTATGAAATCGAAGAAAACAATAAATCTATCTATTATTACTTGAATATGCAAACAGGGCCATGTGAATTAGGAATGTATTTTGATGTCGGTGGAAAACTCGCATTCAAATGGGGATGGCTCCCATATCTTACAACCTGGAATAAGACTCACGTTATCAAAAATGGGTTTAACAAAGGCTCTGCTCTTTTTGACGCCCCTCATTTAAAACAATTGGAGGATAATAAAATCAATATGGGTATTGATGCAAAGTTTGATTTTAATATCTTTAAAGCCTTAATTTTCAACTTGGATGCAAACATAGGGATTAGTAATTCCATCGTACAGAGAACTCAAGAAGGTTACGATTGGTGGGCAGATATAGGTTCATATGGCTCTTTAGACCATCTAAAATTTGGAATTGGTTTGCCATTCTCAAACATCGGACATATATGGGACTTCGGAACCATTTGGAAACAGGATCCAGATTCGGAAGAAGGTCGTATCACTTCCATTCCTCTCGATGATATTATGGATCCTTAATAAATTTTTTAACCACGGGGGCTGTCCCCGTGGTTATGCAAAGGATTTACCCAATGCTTTTTTAGGGAGAACTTATTCAAATAAAAGCCGTGCTGCCGGAAAGAACATTCTGGGAAAAAGCAACGATACTTCATCACGAAGCATACAGACCGAAAGAGCTTGATATTTCAAAAAAGATACGCTAGACACTATTATGATTTATACTGCATAGCAAATTCAAAGTACAAAGAAAAAGCATTTGAAAAAATAAAGCTACTTGAAAAAGTGGTAGCATTTAAAGAAAAATTTTATCCGAGGAAATGGGCAAGATATGAAGATGCAACGTCAAAAGCAATTAGGCTTATGCCGGATGAGTGTAGGCTAAAAGAAATCGAAGAAGACTATAAAAATATGAGTGAAATGTTTTTTGGAGAATATCCAAGTTTTGAAGACGTTATGAGAAAGAGCGGGTTACCCCCTTATTCTATTTCTTGTTTTTATTTAAAAACTTTTGGACTTCCTCTTGAGCTGAATCCAAGGAACACAGGGTGGCAAAGTGATAATTGGACAACTCAAGGGCATCCTGAAATTTCATGTCTTCCATTTCATAAAAAGATTTTTTTCCCAGTTGCATCGCTACGGGATTCTTATTAGCTAATTTCTTGGCATATTTTGTCGTTTCTTCAGCAAGATCTGCTTCAGGCACTATTTTATTGATTAGGCCAATATCCAAAGCTTTCTTTGCATCAATAATATCTCCGGTCATGATTAATTCAAGGGTTCTTTTCCGGCCTAAGCTTTTTAAAAGAGGAACGGCAGGTCCCATGCAAAACAAACCAACATTTATCGCCGTTGCACCGAATTTAGCCGTCTCACTTGCAATGGCCAAGTCACATGCAGCCACCAGACCGATGCCATTGGCCACTGCGATCCTGTGAACGGAAGCAATGACCGGTTTAGCTATTTTTGCTATGGTCATATTCATTTCTTCCATCAGTCTGACCCAGTCCAAATAGTCTTTCATGGGCTTTCCGTCCACATAATTGATATCAATTCCCGTGCAAAAGTTTTTCCCGTTTGCATTAATCACGATGGCATGAACATCTGAATCCTTATCCATTTCTCTTAATGCGGCGTTGAGCTCTGTTGCCATTTCAATGTTAAACATGTTGTTAGCCTCGGGACGGTTTAATGTAATTGTGCCGATTTTATCTTGAATAGTTGTGATTACCGTTTTGAAGTTCATTTTTTGCCTCCTAAATTTAGAATTTTTTCATTCATTATTCTTTCCCGACACATCACCCCTGTAAAAAAACCAATGGGGCATTCTGGTCGTTAGTATTATCAAGGAACATCTATTAAAAGGAACTTTCACTTGCACAGAAATACTCAAAACTGATCCGATTGCTTATGAACAGGAACTTTTGGATCGATAAAAAACACAAAGCGTTATGCATTAATTAACAGATTATTGTCAGAATCAAACGGTCTTTGGTTTGATTATAACATTTTCATCTTTAGTAGTCCTCTTGACTCTTCCGTTACGTCACGTTGTTGAATATATTATCAAAGCAAAAGGTGGCGAATCATGAAGGAGTAAAAAAGTATTGACGAATTGTCCAAAAACCTGGGAGTAACGTTCAGAGTTATTCGTTATTGTGAGGAAATTGGGTTATTAGAACCATTCAAATCCGATACAGGGTATCGGAATCGAAAATGGGTGATTTAGTGATGCAGGTAAAAGTGATAACGTTAAAAGAGAATATTAAAACTGAAGGTGTAGATGTTCGTGTGCCTTTTCCGAGACCGAATGGGGGGGACAAAACAGGGACGGAAAAATTGAAAGTTGTCTGTGCATAGATTAGACATGAGGGTTGTGATAAAATACTGAAGCATGTGCTTTGTTTTAAGGCATTAAGCGTTTGGGAGATTCTACCAGCACCTCTAGCCTACTTGATTCAAAAGGAGAAAGATGAGTATAAATATAACAAAAACTTCAGTTAGCGATGTGGAAGAGCTAACTGAAATGGCTTTGGATTTATGGAAAGACCACGATTACGATGAATTAAAGGATATGTTCCATGAAGCCCTTTTAAATGACGATGAATGCATCTTCATTTCTAGAGAGCAGGATGATGTAACCGGATTCATACACCTAACCCTTAGAACTGATTATGTGGAAGGTTCAAATTCCAGTCCGGTTGGCTACATAGAAGGGATTTATGAAAACAACCGTACCGAAGAACCAAAGTAGCTATGGCATTAAATAAGGCTGGAGAACAGTGGGCACTTTCAAAAGGTTGTACTCAGTTTGCCTCAGATATAGAAGTGGGTAATGACATCAGTTTTCAATTTCATTTAAAAGCCGGGTTTAAAGTAGCTAACACCATCATATGCTTAATAAAAGATCTTTAAGATTTCTAAGGCGTTAGAGGACAAGATAATGACCACCCATACGCATCAGCTCATCCTCAAAACCACTTTTCAACTGTACCCAGGTTGCTTCTGATGGCAATATACACAAGGGAAAATCTAGAAAACACAGTAAGGCTCATCAGGAACTAACACCAATGTTTATTAAAACTCTTTCCTATTCATCGGATCTCAATCAGAGTGGCCTAAATATTGAGGTCCTCGTTTCTCCTGGCTTGTATCTGTTTTACTTGAAAGTCGGTCTAAAATGCACGGCAAGAGGCTATTTTAGGGCCTGCTGAAAAACTTTAAAATTCCTCCCTTGGGACTGACGTTGGGAAACACGCCAAAGAGAAGGGGGAGGAGGGGGTTATTGACAAGCAAGCATTGGAGTTTCGAAGAACACTCCTTGGAATTTGCTCTCAAATTCCATAACAGTGATGTTCCCGTTATAACGTTTATACCCCCCCCGCCATAAATGGCCTGGCCTTGTGAAACAGGCCAGCCCCTGCATCTAAAACAGAAAAATGCTTCTGAAAACCTTTATTAGTGGATGTTCTGAGTTTTTCAGCAGGTCCTAATTATGTAGAGTATAAAATAATATCATATCAAGGTATGATACTTCGGAAAGCAATCCAAGGGGATGGACAATATCCATTTGCCGGAAGATGATTGCATTTTTTTGCAACAAATCCCGTTCCAACAATCTACCCTGATCAATTGTCAAATGATCTATGTTTCAAAAACATGCTTTTATATCCGAAAACGAACCGTCTTATTGCTTTATATCGCCAGTTATTCGGTTTTTAGTATAGTATATTCTTTTAAAACTTAGAATTAAGGTGTATAATAGTATGTGGTTTTTTTGTTGTAAAAATCAGTATTCAAAAGGAGGAAGATGTATGAGAAAGTGCTTTTTGTTTTTATTGATTGCTGTTTTACTTGTAACATGTTCTTTTGCGGCAAATGTTGAGTTAGTCTATTGGACGCATACAGATACTGCAAGAACAGAGCTCGAAAATAGATACATAGAGGAATTTGAAGCGATGTATCCAAATGTGACGATTAAAAGGGTTTACAATGAAGCCAGTAAAATGGGAGACCTCATTTTAACTGCTTTTTCAGGGAATGTTGGTCCGGATATATTCAACCTGCAAACGGAACAGTTATTTTCCTACATCGTCAACGGACGTGTTGCACCGGTTGATCCCAAGGCTCTAGGAGTCAAGAATGTTGAGGAATACGTAGCTCAATACAGCAAAGGAACCTTTCAACCCGTAACATACGATGGCGAAATTTACGGTGTTCCCCTTGAATTGACAAACTGGTGTATTTTCATCAACAAAAGGCTCTTCAGAGAAGGCGGACTTGATCCGGAAACGGATTATCCGAAGACATGGGAAGAGATGATGGAAGTATCCGAAAAACTCACACAAAGAAATGGAGAAATCATTACCAGAAGAGCCTTCGATTTCAGATATCCCTATTATCTCGTTTCAATGCTTCCCATGGTGCAACAACTGGGCGGAGACATAATCAGCCCTGACGGAAAAGAAGCCATATACAATGAAGAAGCTTGGCTGAAGGTTTTGACCTACTTCAGGGATTGGGGTATTCATGGAAAGAATCTGGGTAACCCAACCTATACAAATGCAAGAAAAACATGGAACAAGGACAACGGAGACATGATAATGTGCCTTTCAGGACTCTATCAAGAGGGAAGACTTAAAACAGACAATCCGGAATTTTACGACTCCGGCGAATGGATGGTTGTCCCCTTCCCGGTTTTTGAAGATGCTGTAAATGATCTTGGCGCCGCATCTTATGGGCATTTTTGGATGGTAAACGCACAATCATCAAAGACAAAACAAGAATGGGCATGGAAATTTCTTGACTATATGAGAGGTCATTCGGAAGAATTCCTTGAGTATGTATATCTGGTACAGCCTATTAAAACCCTTGTTGAATCGGACCTGTTTAAGAATATGCCTTATTCCAATGTATTCTTGGAGGATCTTGAAAAGTCCAATTCTGTTTATATCAATGAAAACGGTAAAATGATTGAAGAAAAAATCGGGATTGCTGTGCAAGCCGTTATGCTCAGTGGAACTGATCCTGCAGATGCTCTTGAACAATTGAAAAAAGACGTTCAGGAAATTCTTGACGATAGTTATTAATCATTCAAGCTTCATTTTTATTCAAAAAGTCTGGGTTAAACGCCCAGACTTTATTTTAGATTTGGGAGGGATTATTGTGGCCCGACATCGCAAATTTGGAATGGAACGTAATAAAGCAAAATGGGGAATTATATTTATCCTGCCCTCACTTATTTTTTTTGCTGTCTTTAGTTTTTATCCGATCATTAACGCCTTTTATTTAAGTTTTCATAGAAAAGACCTCTTGTCATTAAGAGCCCCAAAATTTATAGGCTTTGATAATTACACCTATCTGTTTGGGTCAAGTAATTTCTGGAATTCGGTTTTATCCACAACTTTTTTTACATTAGGAACATTTATTCCCCTGTTAATTTTCAGCTTGATCTTGGCAGCTTTCATCATGTCGCGAAAGCGGTTTCAAAAGTTTTTTCAAATGGCTTTTTATTCTCCTGCAGTTTTATCATCGGTTGTAGCTGCAGTAATCTGGTTACTTGTATTTGACCCACGAGGACTTGGTAATCAAATGTTGAACACACTCTTCAATTCACCGGGTGTTGATCATAAATGGTTGGCCACCGATACGATGTTGAGGCTTTCCACGATCATTGTATATTTCTGGAAATATATCGGATATTTCACAATCATCTTCATTGCCGGGATGGCAAGTATTCCAAAGCAGTTGCATGAAGCAGCATATATAGATGGTGCCAACAGATGGCAGGGTTTTTGGAGGGTTACCTTTCCGCTATTGAAACCAACCGTTCTGCTTGTCTCCGTCATGTCTATGATACAGTGTTTGAAAACATTCAGTACCCAATATCTGTTTACCGTATCGGGAACACCTTCAAAACCCATTAACGTTATTACGCTGAATATATACAATACGGCAATTCGTGATCACAGGATAGGGCGAGCCAGTGCGATGAGTGTTCTTTTATTTCTCGTCATGCTTTTCTTTACCGCTATGCAAATCAAGGGCTCCAAGTCTGATGATGTCACATATATGTAGGTCGAGGTGAAAATAATGAGGAATAATAAGATAAAACATTCGATTCTGGGCAGCGTGGGGGATACACTCATCTGGATCTTTCTCATCGGTACTGCAGCGTTGATCCTGATGCCGCTTGTGTTTATGTTTACCTCGTCCATCATGCCCTCTAAAGACATCTTCAAAATGCCATACCCTTGGATAACCAGTGAATTTAAGTGGCAAAACTATTGGAATGCCATAAGGGGCCCTGATGGAGACTTTATGTATCTGCGGAACATCTTCAACTCCTTTTTTGTCTCATCCGTCGTTTCATTTACAACGGTTATCCTGTCCGCATTAACGGGATACGGACTTGCGAAATTCCCTTTCAAGGGCAGAACGGTTGTATTCCTTCTGATTATGTCAACGATGATGATCCCATTTGAAGCGATCATGATCCCGATGTACATGGTCGTCATTAATATGGGTCTTCAAGATACCTATCCCGGACTGATCTTGCCGTTTTTGACAAATGCCTTTGGAATATTTATGATGCGCCAATATCTGATCACTTTCCCGGATGAGATACTCGATGCCGCAAGAATAGACGGCGCTTCTGAACCCAAAATATTCTGGAGAGTCATATTGCCAAATGCCGGCCCGGCGATTGCCACTTTGGCCATATTAACATTTAGAACTCAATGGGATAATCTTCTCTGGCCGTTACTAATTGCCCAAACGGATAAAATGAAAACGATCCCCTTATACATAACCCGATTTACGGCGGAAACACATACTGACGAAGGAGCGATGATGGCCATAGCGGCAATAGCCAGTATTCCCATGTTCATCTTGTTTTTCACTCTATCCAAGTATTTTGTCAGCGGTGCAAGCCTTACAAGCGGAAGCAAGGGATGATTCCTCAGCAAAAAGCCCATTAAAACGGGGATGGTGTTTATGAGCAGCCCAAGGCGTGCATTATCCCAACAAGGAATAGGTCAATCTTTTAGAAGAGCTGTCAGTCACACGAAATATATTGCAAATTAATTAAACATAAAAAATATTCTATATCCAATCTCTGTTTAAATACAGGAAACAAAAGGGACGGTTCTGTTTGCTAATTCATTAATCCCAAAACAATCCATGGTCAAACCCATTTTTCGGTAATTGTCTTTCATTTTCAAAAGCGATTGGTCATCTCTTTCAAGGGTCTGCGGCCTATCCATGCAATAAGCAAGCTGCAAATTTCATTTTCCTTGATTTCTTCTCATTTCTTCGCAAAAGCCGGGCGAGGTTCAAATTCGCTGATTTCCATATCGCTGATTTCCTTTTTGTACACCCGTTTCAGGAAAATAGCAGAGAACGTAAAGGAGGCTATTTCTGCAATCGGGAATGACCACCAGACATTATTAACGTTCCCCGTTAAGGATAGCAGCCAGGCACTTGGCAGCAACACGATCAACTGACGGATAACAGATACTTCAAGACTGAGCAACCCATGACCCAATGCCTGAAAGACTGACAGTGAAATGATTGAAAATCCTGCTGCAAAGAAACTGATGGCAATCGTCCTCAATGCCGGAATGCCAATTGAGAGCATTGTTTCTGTTGCGTTGAATAGACTCATGAGTTTTCCCGGAAATGTCATCATGAGAACAGCGCCTATACTCAACATACCAACAGCGTACAGAACACTTAGTTTTACCGTCTTTGTGATTCTTTCCTTCCTTCTTGCTCCAAAATTGTAGGCAACAATGGGCACCATTCCGTTGTTCAATCCGAAAACAGGCATAAAGACAAAACTCTGCAATTTGAAATAGACACCAAACACTGCGGTTGCCGTGGTGCTAAAGGAGATCAGGATTTGGTTCATGAAGTAAGTCATGATGGAGCCGATTGAGCCCATGATGATGGACGGAATACCAACGGAGTAAATTTTTCTGATAATTTCCAAATCCGGTTTAAACCCTTTAATAGAAATCTTGATATCCTGATTCTTTTTCAGATTGAAGTACAGTGCCAATGCCATGCCAACAAACTGACTGAAAACCGTTGCGATAGCTGCCCCCTTAACCCCCAGTGCAGGAAAGCCAAACCATCCAAAGATGAGTATGGGGTCCAGAAGGATGTTGACACTTGCCGCAATTGCCTGCGAAATAAACTGATAAAAAGTCTTTCCCGTTGCCTGTAATAATCGATTAAAGATGATTTGTCCAAATAAAAACATAGAAAAGGTACAAACAATCAACGTATAATCCGTTCCTATTGAAATAATCTCTTGATTGGCAGTCTGGGATGCAAAGAAAATTCCTGTTGCGGTAATCCCAAAGACGGCAAAAACGAGATAACTGATCGCTGCAAGAAAAATGCCGTTGTTCGCCGTTTTATTTGCTACCTCAAATTTTTTCGCACCGAGATTTCTGGATAGATAGGCATTTACACCAACACCAGTTCCGACGGCAACGGCAATCATGAGATTTTGAATCGGAAATGCCAGAGAAACGGCGGTCAGAGCGTTTTCTCCGATCTGTGCCACAAATATGCTGTCAACAACGTTATACAAAGCCTGAACCAGCATCGAAATGATCATTGGAATGGACATTGTCAACAACAGTTTGTTGATTGGCATCGTCCCCATTTTATTTTCTTTTTCAATCCGAATTGTTTTTTCCACTATATTGACTCCCTATATTGATTTGCTGCAAGAATGCAGGTGTTTTGGCTCCCATTCGCTCAAGATTTCTGATCATTCTTTTGTAATACCCTTTCAACTCTTCAAGTTCATCTTCAGAAAATCCCGAAAAGATTCCCTGGTCTACTTCTTCTGAAATATCGTGCAACCTGTTTGTAAATTCAAGCCCTTTTTCGGTCAAGGTGATGAGATTTTTTCTCAAATCGTCCTTATCCTGAACTTTTTTCAGTAATCCCGCCTTCTCCATTCTTTTAATTGAAATGGCAACGGTCGAAGGGCTGATACCGATTTCATCCGCTATCTCTTTTTGAGAAGCCTTCATTTCCTTCATGTCATAGCGCAGGATAAAAAGAATAGCCGGGTGAGATGCTTCGCTGAGACCGTTCTTTTCCTCTTTTTGAGTCAGCACATTGCGATGCATCCTGCTGTAGATCCTAAGTAACCATTGCATTTGATTTAACGTATTCATATTGATCCCCTCAATGTCCAATATCACCCTTTTTTAATAAGCCGGTTTATTATTTGTCGGCATATAATCAGCCGGCAAAGTATTATAACAGAAAATAAAATTTAGTCAACACCTTGCATGACAATCAAAAGTAATGATCACGGGCTTGATGTGAAAAAGCCGTTAATATCATTTCAGAAACTTTTGGACATGATTCAACGGAGACGGTTTGAGGTGAACCCAAAAGGGAGGACAAAACAGGGACGGGTAAAATCACCAATATCTACGGGATTCAAATTAGAATGGAACATGCTATAATCATATAGTGTTTTGACAATTAGGTTCAAAATGGAAAATGGATTCAAAGCGATTATTGATTTGCCGACAAACACGGAAATAGTCCAGGACTATTTGATTTTGATAATGCAGTCCTAAAGGTGCTAAAAGAGAAATTTTATACTTCAACAAAGATTCCTGTTCCTTTAAGTCGTCTATATCACCTGTCAAATTAGAACAATACGGTTGAAAGTGGGGATTTTATGACAAAAACATTACTAGAAAAAATAGCAGAATTAGAAAAAGCTGTCGGGAAAGATTGGTTGAAAGAATTCCAGGAGGTAGACTCTGCTCAAAAAATTATAACTCTTGCAGATCAACACGGCGTGACTGTGACTGAAGAAATTGCTGAAGAAGCCTTTAATCTAATGAATGAATCCGAAATATCGGATGAGCAACTCATGGACATTAGCGGTGGAGGGCTTTATATACCTGTAACCAAGTAAAAGACCGCAGCGGGATGGTTCTGATTGCTATAATTCCGATAGGGGACCACCTCGTTGTGTACCATCATCTGAAAAACATGAATGATGAATATTATGGTTGTATCTATATGTAACAAGAAAAAAGTCTTAAAATTGCTCAAAACCTCAAAGAGCAATACGAAAAATGTGCATATAAAGATAATTTCTGATGTGTTTGCTTCCTCATTTCGTTTTCAAGTACGCCATAGTATATCAGAATAACAACGCAGAAG
>ERZ795053.5751-NODE-5751-length-12664-cov-17.924102_pt1 | contig 12664 bp, 14 predicted proteins | sample MGYA00375137_ERZ795053 | MGnify/ENA primary metagenome ERZ795053 (study PRJEB30182, sample SAMN05720284) | activated sludge metagenome | isolation source: Anaerobic digester | place: Hong Kong | collected 2014-12-17 ... | reverse complement strand
GCAAAACGTTGTGCTTCATTATGACAAACCACTAACCAATGATAAAATTCTTTAGAAAAATTAGACAAATCTTCCTTCTACAAGGAAAAAGTGGTAAATACTTTAAATATGCTATTGGTGAGATTATTTTGGTTGTGATCGGGATTTTGATAGCACTCTCAATTAACAACTGGAATCAAAATAGGCTGGAGAAAAACAGAGCCTATTCTTATTTGAATCAGGTCCGTAGTGACCTAGAAGCGGACCTGAAATACATTGATAAAATGTTAAGTTTATATACTGATAATCTGATGATATTTGAAGAAGCAAAATCAAGCGATTTTGAGAACGATTCTGTACTAAACGAACTTGGTAAAGTGCTGACAATTAATTCAGATCCAAGGGAATTCCCACGAGCGTATACGAGCTTGGTCAACTCCGGTGCAATCGAACTAATTGACGAAAAAGAACTTATTGAAAAGATCAACTTATATTACTTAACAACCTGTGTAAAATACAATAACGTAATCGGGTACCATAAGGATTTCAATCTCCAGAATATTGAAGGAGTCCTTGTTCATAGACTCGAGTTAGATGATGATGGCAACTTCAGCCCAGAGTCGATAAGAGAAGAAATTGAATCTGGTAGTTTGGCTTCAATCATTAACTGGCAGATTAACTATTTAAAGAGATTTAAATCCTTAGCCATTCAATGTCGAGATCAAGCACTAATAATTCAAGAACTCATCCCGCGTTTAGAATAGACGAAAGCACAACAAAACCTATACGCAATGCCCTTTGGGACACTGCGCATAGCCAAACCGTTTGTTGCAAGCAGAAGAAATGATTGACTACAACAAAATATTTATAATATCAGATTGGCTTTCCAATAGACCATTTAGAGGCGAAATTTCAAATTATACCCAGGCTGAGCCTGAAATTTCGCGTGGAGAAAAAGATGTAAATGGAATCGTTACTATCAAGCATGCAATGGGTGGGAATACGCTTTATGATATTATATGGACTACTAACGCACACCCGTTGATCGTAAGCGAAAGAATAATCAACTTGTTTAAGTCAAATGGAATAACTGGTTGGAAAACATATAAGGTTCAAATCCGTTCAAAAAAGGATGAGTTAATCGATCAGAAATATTTTGGACTGATTATAACGGGACGTTGTGGATATCGAGATTATTCTAAAAGTACAATTGTGTTGGACAAAGTTGGAGTTTATACAAAACCTCATGTTAAAGGGTTTTACTTTAAGAAAGACTTTTGGGATGGTTCTGACTTATTTATGTGTATTCCGGACGACAGCGGACAATCAACCATGTACCGATTTTGTACCCGAAAGGTGGTAGACCTATTCGAAAAGGAAAAAATAAAGAACATTCTTTTTAAGAACCTTAACGATTCGACATTGGCAATTGAATTATATAAAGTACCATTAACTACACAACAAAAATCTGAAGTTGAGAAATTAGCCGCCAGCAGATAACACAGGTTTTGCATCAAGCGGGCTGAGGTGTAAACTTGAAGCATTGTGCGTCTAATAAACTTTGGTAGTAGAATGAAACTTTGTGCTGGGAAAACCGACCGAACGCAATGCCCGAGACCGTCAGACTGTCTCAAAACCCCATTTACCTGTTGATAAGAAATATACTATTGCTTTAGGTGTGTATGTATCTTTATACATGCGCTTTATTGAAGGTACTCCACGCAACCAGAGCATGCTACTACCCGCTTCGTTAGACGAGTATGAGGATACAGATAAAGAGGTACGCTCTATAGACCTGTTTGTAACTGTCTGGATCTGGAGCAAATGGGTTTTGCATTGAAGAAAATGGACAACGGCAGACCGTAATGATGTAAAGAGCATCTGGAGATGTAGGATTGATGTTTACAGCCAATAACCTGAAACGCATGCTCAACATGCTAGGACCGGATACCCTCAGGGAGTACCTGACAAGCCTGTCAGGCCTCTTTTACCTGCTTTGGAGGCCTTTAGCAGGCACTCACCGGAAACATGAACCTTTCCCATTTTTTCTTTGGCAAATAAAATAGGGCACTATAAGTCAGCCACAGGGTCTCCATTTCCACTATATAAAGTAATTTAGGAAGGAAATCGAGGTCTTGAGAAGAACTGCCGTTGTCAAGCATATGTATTAATACGGAAATATACTATGGAAACTGAGTTATTAAAAAAATCCACTGGACTTGTGCTATCATTATTTATAGAATTGCTTACATGCAGTGGCCAAAACTATCAATGGGCAAAAAGCATTGGCGGGATTTTATACGAAAACAGCATGGACATTGCCTTAGACAATGAAGGAAATATTTATGCTTGTGGTCAATTTGAGGGTACAATAGATTTTGATCCCGGACCAGGAGTTTCCAATCTGACTAGTAAAGGGTTCACTGATATTTTTGTCTTAAAATTGGATTCAGCAGGAAATTTTCTATGGGCAAAAAGTATGGGTGGAAGTAGTAATGATATAGGTTCATCTATTGCTTTGGATGACTCTGCTAATATTTGTATCACGGGCTACTTTTCTGATACAGTTGACTTTGATCCTGGACCAGGAATTTCCAATCTGACAAGTATAGGTTTCAGTGATATTTTCGTCTTAAAGCTTGATTCCTCTGGCAATTTCTTATGGGCAAGGGGGATGGGTGGAAGTAGTTATGAAGTTGGCATATCCATCGGCCTTGAAAGTACAGGTAATATTTACGTGGCGGGCCATTTCTTTGGTACAGCTGACTTTGATCCCGGTCCGGAAACTAATAATTTGATCAGTCTTGGTTCAGCAGATATATTCATATTGAAGTTAAACTCATCGGGTAATTTTATCTGGGCAAAAAGTATGGGAGGTGGGGCTTACGTAAGTGTTAGTGATATGTCAGTAGATGGCTTTGGGAATGTTCACACAATTGGCAGTTTTTCCAACGAGATTGACTTGGATCCAGGGGTTGGAACAAGTATTTTGACCGCTTTGGATGCTGACGATATTTATATATCAAAACTGGATTCATCAGGAAACTACCTTTGGGCAGTGGGTATAGGTGGATTTTATCCTGACTATGGTACTTCCATTGCAGTAGACAACTCTGGAAATGTTTTTGCTACAGGTCTATACGAAAATTCCGTTGACTTTGACCCGGGATTAGAAACTTTTTATTTAGTAAGCTATGGGAGAACAAGGGATATTTTTATACTTAAACTGGATGTTGACGGTAATTTTGTTTGGGCAAAAAGCATAGGTGGGAATGATTCTGATAGCGGTGCTTCAATTGCAGTGGATGGCTCCAATAACCTTTACGTCAACGGGAGTTTCAGTTGGACCGTTGACTTTGACCCAGGAGACGAAATAAGTAATTTAATCAGCAATGGCTTGTCAGATATTTTTATTTTAAAGCTGGATTCACTAGGTAATTTCGTTTGGGCGAAAGGTGTGGGCGGAACTTCCTCCGATGGTAGTAATAATATTGCCTTAGATGGTAATGGCAATGTTTACACAACGGGTACCTATAGAGAAATTGTTGACTTCGACCCGGGAGAGGGAGTAAGCGATTTTACAAGTGAGGGGTCAACTGATATGTATATCCTGAAACTTGGACCAACCATTATGGCTGTCTTGGAAAATAGTTTTGAGAATGGCTTGACTATTTACCCTAACCCTACTAGTAGCATTATAAATTTGGATATGGGTACAAGCTATGATGAATTGTATATAGTAATTAGAAATCAGTTAGGACAAGAGGTTTTAGAGAAATCGTTTAGCGGTGCAAACCCATTGCAATTCAATATAGAAGGAACGGCTGGAATATATTTCATAGAAATAAGCTCCGGAAACAAAAGAGCAACACTAAAAATAGTTAAAGAATGACAGTAGTCAGCAAAAGATAAAGTTGATAGCTTCTTTCAAAGTGCTGAGATTTATAAACAAATCTTTAAATAGTATCCACTCCATAATAAGAGCCTGATTTATCTTGATACTGCTAAACAGCAAAATTGAAAGACGGTCTTGTAACCTGGCTGAAACAGCAGCCCTAAGAATTCCCTATATTAGTTAACTCAAAACCCGCCTGATGAAGAACCTCCTCCTTGTATTATGCCTGGGTATCGTATCTCCGCTGCTGGCGCAGCAGGTGGATGGCCCGCAGCTGACCGGTATCTCTGAAACTTCTGCCTGGACCGTCATTCGCATTGAATCAGATCAGCCATTCATCATAGGCGGCAACCGCTATGTGCTGCATGTGGGTGATGTGGTGTTCGAACACAGTCGCCACCCTGACGGGAATGAACGCATCATCGAATTCCTGGTGGATCCCGATGCCTGGTCGGCGGCGCCGAAAGGAGAGGATGCCGTGCTGGTGTATGGGCTATACGAAGGCAACATGACCGCACAGGGGCGCTCTGAGCATATGGAAGGACGCTACACTGCTCTCGGACCTTTAACGAAGTGATATGCGCAGGATCCTGTTTTTCGTCTTGTTTTGGCCTGTTGCATTGCTCGCTCAGACACCCGATCCGGGAGAACCCGGTCCCTATGCGGTAACATCTGCAGAATATGATTTCGGCGATGAAGCCTTTGATCCGCCTTCCTTCCCCGAACCGGTGGAGGTGACAGGCTCTGTGCACTATCCGGATGACCTGAGCGACGGTCCCTTCCCGGTCATTCTCATTTTGCACGGTCGGCATTCTTCCTGTTACAATCCAGGTACGGGATGGACCAGCATCGCCTGGCCCTGTACTGCCGGCTATGAACCCATCCCGAGTTACACCGGATACGACTACCTCGCCGAGCAGATGGCCAGTCACGGGTATATCGTCATCTCTGTCTCGGCCAACAGCATCTCTTCTACCGATAACTCCGTCGGCGACTATGGCATGCAGGCAAGAGGCGAACTGCTGCAGCACCACCTGGATCTCTGGAACGACTGGAACACGGTAGGAGGCGATCCCTTCGGCACCATGTTCGTCGGCAAACTCGATATGGACCACATCGGTACGCTCGGACATTCCCGCGGAGGCGAAGGCGTCATCTTCCATGCACTCTATAATCGTTCGCTGGGAAGTCCCTACGGCATCGATGCCGTGCTGACCCTGGCTCCGGTCGATTTCAATCGCCAGACCCTGACCGGTATTCCGCTGCTCAATGTGGCACCCTATTGCGATGGCGATGTATCTGATCTGCAGGGTGTGCACTTCTATGATGATGTGCGATATGAAGACCCCACCGACGAAGCGCCCAAGCACAGCCTGATGCTGCCGGGTGGCAACCACAACTTTTTCAATACGGTCTGGACTCCGGGACTGTTCCCGGCAGGAACGGCCGACGACTGGGGCTATGTGGACTGGACCCAGAGCGACGACCAGTGCGGCACCTCCGATCCCGGCAATGGCCGATACGAGCCCGAAACGCAGCGCAATATTCTGCTGGCATACGCCTCTGCATTTTTCAGATTCTATGTAGGCGGCGAAGAGGATTTTTCACCCATCCTCGAAACGAACGATATCATCCCTCCGGCATCTGCTACCATTGCACCCGACGATGCTTTCATGTCTTACCATCCCTCCAACCGAAAGAAGATCGATCTGAACCGACTGGATAATGAAGGCACAGAATCGACCAACAGCCTCGGTGGCGCTGCCTCTCAAACCGGACTGACCGACTACGACATCTGCGGAGATGATTTTGGCGAACAGTACTGCCTCAACCTCGGCGCTTCTCAGGAACCCCACTGCAAGAACGGCGGCATCAGCATGCTGGGTCTGTCGCAACTGGGCATCAGCTGGAACAGTGCCGATGATGTCTATGACAACGAATTGCCTGTGGAATGGCAGAACCTGTCGGAATTTGAGTATGTGCAGTTCCGTGCTTCGGTCGATTTTACCGGAACGGCCAGCGCACTGGATTTTTCGGTTGAATTAGAGGATGCATCCGGCGCAACAGCGAGTGTCAATACAGCTGACTACACCAACGCCCTGTTCTATCCTCCGGGAGATATCGGCACCACCCTGCCCCGCATCATGCACCACACCATCAAGCTGCCATTGTCAGCTTTTGAAGGGATAGACCTGAGTGCAGTGACCCATATTCGTATGCAGTTCAACGGCTCTGCATCTGGTAGCATTTTTGTGAGCGATCTGCTGATCAGTTCTGATGAAAATGTCTATCTGCCTCCGGTGGCAGATTTCAGTGTCAATGTCACCACCACCTGTACAGGCATGGTGCAATTCACTGACAATACCATGCTGTTTCCGGAAGAATGGTTGTGGGATTTTGGAGACGGAACTACTTCAGATGAACAGAATCCGTCGCATACCTACTACACTAGCGGCGATTATACCGTCACCCTGACCGCGACCAATCCTGCAGGTTCAGATGAGGTCACTTATGAAGCACTGATACACGTAGAACACCCGATCGCTCCAACTGCTGTTGGCGATGTGATCTGTGCAGGAGAAGAAGCTACGCTCTCAGCTACGGCGGCAGGAGGAGGAACCCTCAACTGGTATGATGCACCCGGCGGAAGTCTTGTGTATTCCGGCGATGCCTACACCTTCGAACCGCTTGTGAGTACTACTTACTACATACAGGAAACGATAGAATCACCGATAGAAGAAGTGGGTCCGCCTGACAATACTTTCGGAAGCGGCGGATACTTCAACAGCAATGACCTGCGTGGTATCTTCTTCAATGTGGAGGTGCCGCTCACCATCGAAACGGTTAAGGTCTATTCAAACATGGCCGGCAACAGGACCATCCAGGTGCTGGCAGGAGAGGGCGGACCGGTGGTACATTCACTCACCATGAACATTCCTTCCGGCGAACAGGTCATCGACCTGAACTTTGCTATGGAACCGGGCGATCAGTATTACATCAAAGTGACCGGTGCACGGGTGGATCTTTTCCGCATCAACGATGGTTCTCCGGATTATCCGTATGAGATACCGGGTGTCATTTCGCTCACCGGATCGAATGTGGTTGGGGCGGAACTGGATTACTATTATTACTTCTTTGACTGGAAGATCAGACAGGCAGAATGCCTCAGCGAACTGGCACCTGTTACAGCCAGTGTATCCCCTTTACCAGATATCGCCACCATCGGTGATGTGACCATTCCTGCTGGGGGTTCAGCTACTTTGTTTGCGTCCGGCGGAGTGAGTTGCTACTGGGAACCAGCCACCGGACTGGATGATCCGTCTTCCTGTACACCCATGGCATCACCTGAGGAAACTACTACCTATACCGTAACCGTTACCACCATCAATGGTTGTGTGGATACAGCATCTGTAGTGGTCACGGTAACAGATGATAATGGCTGGGAAGAATTGCAGCTTGCAGGGATCGTGTTGTATCCGCAGCCTGCAACGGGTCAGGTACAGATAGACGGACTGGGTGCTGTTCCGGTGACATATCTGCTGACAGACATGCAGGGAAAACTGATCGCTCAGGGGATGGTAGATGCACTGCACAACAGCATCGAACTGCAGGGTATCCCGGCAGGATCCTACATGCTTAAGCTTACCGGCAACATGTCATCTGTCAGTCTGCCGATGATCATTCAATAGGTCTCTGTCTTATCGTGCTGTCGCTGCAGCATGGCTTTGGCAATAGGTTCTTCTGAATAGGAATACAGGTAATAGGTGACCCGCAGTTTGTTGCGGCTCACTTTTTTGATGAAGACATCTCCGCCCTGATCGCAATTCAGCAGGCCTGTTTCGATCACTTCCTTATAATGCCTTTTGCGTTTGCCATTCTGCACCAGCTCCCAGTGGCCACTGCAGCCAAGTGATGGATAACTGATCAGTACTTCTGCATCTGAAATGATGCGCAGATCGATATCCCACTGTTGTTTGTCTATTTGTAATCCCACACCCGTCCAGTGTCCTTCCATACCATCCGTATCCGGAACTCCGGTCAGCTGCGCAAATGAAAGTACAGGAACAGCCAGGAGCAGAAAGAACAGTGTGTGTCGCATAGGAATGAGTTTACTGAACGTCGTCAGGATTCACTGTGAACGTGCAAAAGCGTTCGGTATTTCTTCCGTCCTGTGCATCCAGTTCCCAGTTGCTGTCGTCGAACGGATCCTTGATCAGGGTCTTGCCGCCACTCACGTCAATGATCATGGTATCTATATCTGACACACAGGTGTAACCATCGCCGGGAAAAGAACCCTGCCAGTCACGCCAGTAGATATCGCTGGAAGTGCCGGGAGGAAAGGAATAATTCTGGTCCACACCGTCTTTCATCAGCAGTTCCACTGTAATGGTGTCATTGCTCTGGTTGCTGAAGGTTTTGATATAGGTGGTGCCACCTTCGCAGGCAGCGAACAGGAGTGTGGTGATCAGGGCGAGGGATAAGACAGTTTTCTTCATGATGCGAAAATAACGCCTTTGGCCGGAAGTTATTTTTGCCCCTTGCTACGAGTGTTGGCGGCCTGATGTTTGGGAAGAATTAAGAAGTATAATTTCATTTGAAAGGATCTTCCAAGATCCTGCCACAGATACAGATCTGTTGGCAGTTAAATGCCCGTTGCTATAAGATACAGACCTTCAGCAACGGGCAATCTGTCACATGCTCCTTATGTTCTGAGTATCATTTGCTCATACTCATCACCATCCTGTCAAACATACCGTCACTCAGCCATCTTCTCAGGAAGATCATGGGTTTTGCCAATGCTCCTGTAGCATAGCGTGTTTTGGGTTTACTGGATCTTACAGCTTTTGAAATGGTCTTTGCTATGACCTCAGGCGGAGAGAAGGTGCGCTGATAAACACGGTCTCCTGCGGCGATCACACTCTTTACCATAGCAGCATAGGGGCCCTTGCCTGAACGGTCTATCATGGGTTGATTCATGACATCAGAGAATTCTGTTTTAATGATACCGGGTTCTACAATGACCACCTTGATACCGAATTGCTTCAGTTCCAGTCGGAGGCAGTCACTCCATCCTTCCAGGGCATGTTTGGTGGCATGGTACCAGGCTCCCATGGGTGTATAGATCTTGCCGCCAACACTGGTGATGTTGATGATGGTGCCTGACTGTTGCCTGCGCATGAGTGGAATGAACAGCTGGGTTAGCCTTGCCAGGCCAAAGATGTTTACTTCAAACTGCCTGCGGGCATCTTCAATGGTGGTTTCTTCTACTGAACCATAAATGGCATAGCCGGCATTGTTGACCAGCACATCCAGGCCACCATGGTCCTGCTCTATCCTGGCTACCACTTTCAGGATGTCTTCTTCTTGGGTGATGTCCATAGACAATGGTATGGCCCCTTTGGCTTTGAGGTCGTCCATCTGACCAAGTCTTCTGGCTGCCACATAGACCGTATGGCCATCCCGGAGCAATTGAAAGGCGGTGGCCTTTCCTATTCCGGAAGAAGCACCTGTTACAAGAATGATCTGCTTTTTCATTTTATTATTTATAAGTGATTAATTACTTACTATTTAGGGTAATTTTTTTTACAGTCCGTATTTAGCCAGCCAGTAGTTTCTGACCGACCTCGGGTGTTCCAGCGTTCCCGTTACAAGGGCAGCCACCACCGCATCAAAATGCAGGAGAAAAAAGGATGCTTCTTTTTGCGGATGCGCATATCCGAGTTTTCGGAAGGATGATGCCAATGCTTTTTCAAGTTGGTCTCTGCCATATTCGCCGGTGCGACCTAACTCGTACTTCAGCTTGTAGATCAGCTTCCAGAATTCCAGCTGGCCCGCATCTTCCGCAACCTGAAACGGACGGTGGATAGCCATTCTCAGCAAAGACTCCGGATCCTTTTCTGCCAGCAGCAGGCCTATCTCTTTCCTGCCTGCTTCTTCGCCCGCATCCAGAATGCCCTGAAGCAGTCCTTCCTTACTGCCAAAATGACGAAATATCAGACCTTCAGAAACACCAGCTGCCTTCGCTACCTTACTGGTAGGGGTGGCATGGTACCCTTCTGCAGCAAATAACTGCAAGGCGGCACGGAGTATGTTTTCCTGTTTTTCTGTCACCGGAGTGAGTAATTACTTACAAAGGTAAGACGAATTTCCATTCTGCCAAATTTTATTGGAAGGGTGTGATCGGTCGGCTTACAATTTCCTGAACTGCTGCCTGACCTTCTCCATCATTTTTTCATTCTTCAGATCTTCGGGACGGATATACTCTTCAAAGAATCCGCAACGAAGGCAGATGTACAGATCAACAAACACTTTCGTCCAGGAGGTTACGGGTAAAGAGCATCGGTCGCCGCGTTTGGGCTGCCGTGCATCCGTGTAGATCTCAGTACTCTGGCATTTAGGACAGACTCCGTTCTTCATAACAGGGTTGGGTTTGGATGATCCCTGAAATTACACAGCCAATTGTTATTGGACCACTTCCTTGTTTCCACGCAGGTACACGAACCAATATACCAACCCCACCAGTCCGGCCCCACCCACTATATTGCCTAAAGTTACCGGAAGCAGATTGTACAACAATGCACGTTGCACGGTCAGCTGTGAAAGTTGGAGGCCTGCATCTGCCAGCATCGCATCCAGGGTGCCGCTGCCCGCTACTGCCATGCCTGCAGGTATGAAGTACATATTGGCCACGCAGTGCTCAAAGCCGGCTGCCACAAAGGCGCTGATGGGAAAAATGACCGACAGGATCTTGCCGGTGGTGGTGGCAGCACTGAAACTCAGCCAGACTGCCAGGCATACCAGAATGTTGCACAGGATGCCCAGCACAAAGGCCTGAACAGGTTCATGTGAACACTTCTGAACAGCAATGGAAACCATGTTGACCCCCGTTTGTCCATGACCTCCCAGATGGTATCCGGAAAGCAGGATCATCGCCACCATACACATACTTCCTGCCAGATTTCCGGCATATACGATCATCCAGTTCCGCAATAACAACCGGGTGCTCACCTTTTTACTGGCCCAGGCCATAACGATCAGATTATTTCCGGTAAAGAGTTCGGCTCCGCCTACAATAACGAGTATCAGCCCGAGGCTGAATACCACTCCTCCAACAAGTTTGGTGATGCCGAATGGCAGGGTGCTGCCTGCTGTGACCGTCGTGGCAAATATGGCTCCAAAGGCAATGAAAGATCCGGCAAGCACACTCAGAACGAACATGCGCATGGCTGTCATATGTGCCTTTTTTTCACCTATGCGCTCCGCCATTCGTGCCATTTCATCAGGAAGCAGATTGTCGATCATGTTCTGCTGTTTGGTGTAAAATTATCTGCCATAGATATGGAAAATGGTGGCTCTTGTCATGGATAAACTTTGATTTTTGTTAGCAGTTAGGCGGTTATTGGATCACATGTTTGACATGATCCTGATTTTTTATCGCATATTTTTACCGGAATGAAATGGCCTGGATGCCTCTGTATTTTCTGCTTGCTGATGACCGGTGCTCAGGCACAGGTGTCAGAACAGCCACACAATCTGTTTCTGCTCGTATTGGATGTGCAGCCGGCTTACTATACTGATCAGGAAGCTGCAGATATAATGGTCAGGACCATCAACAGTTTGGCCGAGTCAACTCCTGCTTCCAATATGGCTGTTACACAGGCTGCCGGACAGTCACTGAATATTTCTCTCAAGGGTTTTTCTAAAACGACCCTTCCGCCTGCAGAACTTGATCCCAAACTACAGATTGCACAGGCACCCGTGTACACGAAGATCACCCCGAATGCACTGGAACAGGAAGAACTGAACAGCCAACTCAGGGAACTGAAAGTGAATATGCTTCTTCTTTCCGGACTCATGGCTGAACAGTGCGTGTACCACACAGCCATCGGTGCCCTGAAGGAAGGCTATTCCGTATATCTGATCGCAGATGCAGTAATGGGCAGCACCCCGAAGAAAAAAGAAAAGGCGCTCAAAAAACTTGCTAAGAAGGGTGTGATCATATATTGATCTGAGTACTATCGGGCAGTCCGCAATGCATCGGCAAATGCCTGTGGTAAAACGGATGCTTCCACTGCTGCGGCAGAGCCTTCCACATCATACGCTACTCTTCTGAACTGCACCTCACCCAAACCGTCTTCATCGATTTCCAGCAACACGTAGCAGGCTCTCGGATCACCATCCTTAGGCTTCCCCACCGATCCGATGTTGATGGCATGGAGTGTCTGACCATCTCTGCCGGTCAGTGTCCGGTGCCAGGGTTTATGGGTATGACCGAAACACAGGATGTCGGCTTCGGCTTCTTCCATGATGTGTACCAGGCTTTTGTCTGTGCGGTCTTCAAAGAGGTATTCGTTGATGCGTCGCGGACTCCCATGCACGAGCAACAGATCGAACCGGGCATGATCTTCACCGAAAGGCAGCCTGATCTCACGGGGTAATTCGTCCAGGAATTTCCTGTTTTTTTCGGTGATGATCTGGTTGGTATAGGCGATGGACCTTGCACCATTTGCCTTCTCTTCATCGGTCTTGTAGGCACAGCCACAATCGTCGCTGTTGCGGCCCACACCATCATCGTAGTTGCCGGCAATGGTGGGAATATTTCTTTCACGAATGAGCTCGCACACTTCATTCGGCCAGACATGATAGCCCACCAGATCGCCCAGGCAAAAGATGGCATCGGGTTGCTGTGCATCGATATCGGCCAGCATCGCTTCCAGTGCAGGCAGGTTGGCGTGGATGTCGGAGAACAGGGCGATCTTCATGTGTGTAGATTTAATATCTCCATTTATT
>ERZ795053.5750-NODE-5750-length-12665-cov-17.441951_pt1 | contig 12665 bp, 8 predicted proteins | sample MGYA00375137_ERZ795053 | MGnify/ENA primary metagenome ERZ795053 (study PRJEB30182, sample SAMN05720284) | activated sludge metagenome | isolation source: Anaerobic digester | place: Hong Kong | collected 2014-12-17 ... | reverse complement strand
TGATGGACAGCCAGGGCACGCCGGCCAGGGTGCGCAGCGCGCCCCAGCGCGAGGCGCCCTTGCCCGTGGCGGCGGCGGCGAAGCCGTGCAGCACCACGCGCCCGCAGGGGGCCGCGGCGCGGTAGCTCTCGCCGATCCAGCGGCCGTGGCGGGGCTCCAGGACCACGTCGGCGCCGCGGCCGCCGGTGGCGGCGCGCACCGTGCCCGCGAAGCGCCTCTGGTCCGACGGGAAGACCGTCGCCACGCCGGCCTCGCGCAGCGCGGCGTGCTTGACGGGCGAGGCGGAGCCGATCACGCGCGCCCCGCGCCGCTGCGCCAGACGCACCGCCGCCAGCCCCACGCCTCCGGCCGCCCCGTGCACCAGCACGGTCTCGCCGGCGCGTGGCGGCGCCATGATCTCGAGCATCTGGTAGGCGGTGAGCCAGTTGACGGCCAGGGCCGCCCCCTGCAGGGCGCCCACGCCGTCGGGACGGCGCACGGCGAAGGCCGCGGGCACGCACACGTGCTCGGCGTAGCAGCCGTGGCGCGCCAGGGCCACGACGGGCTCGCCCAGGCGGTCGGCGGACACGCCTTCGCCCACGGCGTCCACGGTGCCGGCGGCCTCGTAGCCGGGCGTCAGCGGAAAGGGGGGGGCGTCGGGATAGAGGCCCAGCCGCATCATCACGTCGGCGAAGTTCACGCCGGCGGCGTCCACGCGCACGCGCACCTCGCCTGGGCCGGGGCGGGGCGCGGCTTCGTCGCGGACCTCGAACACCTCGGGGGCGCCGGTGCCCGGCAGGACCAGGCGCAGGCTCACGGCGTGGTCCCGGCGGGAGGCGGACCGTCCCAGAGCTGGAGCTCCTCCACCCACACGCGTCCCGGCGGCGCCAGGATGGACAGGGTGGCGTGCACGGGCGTCGCGCCGTCGCCCAGGCCGAAGGCCACGCGGACGGGCTTCCAACCATGGGTGCGGATGTACGTGTCGAAGGACGTGGTCAGCACGCGGACACCGCCGTCGGCGTCCTCCAGGCGGAGCTGCCAGTTCACGGCGGCGGCGAGGAGCTCGGCGCGGAAGCGGCCGCCCACGCCCAGGGAGTCGGCGTGCAGGGGGACCAGGTCCGTGGTCAGCACGGGCACGCGCACCAGACGGTCCGAGTCCACGCACAGCGCCGGCCCCAGCTCGGGATCCTCCAGAACACGGGCCTCGGGCGGAAGGTCGGGCAGTTCGGCCTCCGCGCGCAGGGGGAAGGTCCCCAGCAGGCGGGGTCCGGTGTCGGCGCCGCCGCAGCCGCCCAGCAGGGCGAGCAGCAGCCAGGGCATGATGCGGAGGGACGCGGAACGGAGCACGGCACACCTCCCGGTCTCGGTCGGGCCTAGGAATCGATCACGAACGGGGCCAACGGTAGCATACGACCGCCGCACCCGCCAGCGGACGGCTTCGCCGTGGCCAGCCTCCGCCGCTTGGGGTACTCTCTGGGCTTCGTTCAGGAGAGGACCGCCCGTGACACGACCCGCCCCCACCGCCGCGCCATCCCTCCCGGACCGCATCCTGGGCGTGTTCACGCGCGTGGAACCCGGAGAATCCGGCACGGCGCTGCTGCTGATGCTGAACCTCTTCCTGGTCCTCACCTCCTACTACATCCTGAAGACCGTGCGCGAACCGCTGATCCTCATGGGCGGCGGCGCCGAGGTGAAGAGCTACGCCGCCGCCGGCCAGGCCGTGCTGCTGCTGGGAGTGATCCCGCTGTACAGCGCCCTGGTGGACCGCATGGACCGCGTCACGCTCATCAACCGCGTCACGCTCTTCTTCATGGCCAACCTGGGGCTGTTCTACGTGCTGGCGCGGCTGGGCACGCCGTATCTGGGCGTGGCGTTCTTCCTCTGGGTGGGCATCTTCAGCCTGATGATCATCGCGCAGGTGTGGTCGTTCGCCAACGACCTGTACACCGAAGGCCAGGGCAAGCGCCTCTTCCCGGTGGTGGCCTTCGGCAGCAGCCTGGGCGCGGTGGCGGGATCGCTGGTGGCCGGCAGGCTCTACGCGCTGGGGCTGGGCTCCTTCGAGATGATGCTGGCGGCGGCGGCGCTGCTGGGCGCGTGCCTCGGTCTGACCAACGCGGTGCGGCGGCGCGAGGCGGCGTCGCTGGCGCGGCGGGAGGCGGCGCCCGCCCGATCCGACGACGCCGAGGCGTCCACCGGCGCCAACGGCTTCCGCCTGGTCCTGTCGGATCCCTACCTGCGCGGCATCGCCGCCCTCTACCTGCTGCTGAACCTGGTCAACAGCACCGGCGAGTACATCCTCTCGCGCACCGTGACGGAGGCGGCCGCCGCGGCGCCGCCGGCCGCGCGCGAGGCCGTGGTGGGCGGGTTCTACGCGGGCTTCTTCACCTGGGTCAACGCGCTGGGCGCGGTGCTGCAGCTCTTCGCCGTGTCGCGGATCCTGCGCGTGGCCGGCGTGGCGCGGGCCCTGCTGGTGCTGCCGCTCATCGCCCTGGGCGGCTACGCGGTGATCGCGGCGGGCGCGGCCCTGGGCGTGATCCGCGGCGCCAAGATCCTGGAGAACGCCACGGACTACTCCCTGCACAACACCACGCGCCAGGCCCTCTTCCTGCCCACCAGCCGCGAGGCCAAGTACAAGGCCAAGCAGACCATCGACACCTTCTTCTACCGGGCCGGCGACGTGAGCGCCGCGGGCGTGGTGTGGCTGGGCGCGACCCTGGGATTCGGCACGCGCCAGTTCGCCCTGGTCAACCTGGGCGCCGTGGCGGTGTGGCTGGCGGTCTCCGTGGCGGTGGGACGCGGCTTCCGATCGCGCACGGAGGAGGCGGCATGAGGCGCGTCGGCCTGCTGCTGCTGGCCTTGCTGCTGCCCGTCGCAGCGCTCGCCCGGAACGCCGCGCCGGATTCCGCCGCATGGGACCCGGCCGACGCGCCCGCCTGGACGCTGCGCGGCACGCAGGAGCCCCTGGACGTGCGGCGCGGCGGCGCTCCCTGGCTCGTGCGCCAGGTCGCCGAGGTGCCGGCCACGGCCTTCCGCCTGGTCACGGCGCCGCCGGTGGCCCTGATCCGCTGGGACGAGCGCAGCGGCTTCTCCCGGCGCGTGGCGGGCTTCTTCACCCGCGACGTGGCGCCCATCAACACCACCGTGGCCGCCTACCTGGGCTACGAGACGGGGTTCGGCATGACGGTGCTGGGCCTGCGCGTCCATTCCACCGACTGGTACGGCACCGGCCTGGACAACCGCTTCCGCTTCAGCTACCTGAACACGCGCAAGAACATCGTGCAGCTGGAATTCGGGGCTCCGCCTGGCGCGCCGGCCTGGAGCACCCGCACGCGGTTCCAGCGGTCGCCCGGCCGCCACTACTACCCCGCGGCCGACGCCGACGACGACCAGGAGTACGACTTCCAGCTCTTGCTGAACGAGGCGCAGCTCCGCCTGCCGCTGCAAGGTCCCCTGGACGCCGCGCTCACCCTCCACAGCCGCGCAACACGCCTCCGGCCCGAGCACGACGACGACCCCGACGAACGCCTGGCCCCCGCCCTGGCCGAACGCGCCGCCTCCAACCACTACCTGGGCGTGGAGGCGGAGCTGCGCCGCGACAGCCGCGACGCCGGCGAGATGGCCTCGCGCGGATCCCTCCTGCGAGCGGCCGCCGGCTGGAACGCCGCCCGCGCCCCGGGCGACGCCGACTACCGCCACCTCACCTTCGAGTACCAGCTCCACCGCCCCCTCTTCCGCGACCGCATCCTCGCCGCGCGCGTATTCTACGAGGCCGTGGACCCGGACGACGCCGCCCGCCTCCCCTTCACCGAGCTGCGGGCCCTGGGCGGCCGCTACGACCTGCGGGGCTACCCGCGCGACCGCTTCCGCGACCTGCACCTGCTGGCCCTGGCCCTGGAGTACCGCTACCCGGTGACCAAGATGTTCCAGGGCCGGCTCTTCGCCGACTGGGGCGCCGCCGCCCCCCGCACCCGGGACCTGGACCTGGCGGAGCTGCACGCGTCGGCCGGCCTGGGCCTTGCCCTGCTGCTGGACGACGATGTCTTCGTGCTGCAGTACGCCCGCGGCGCCGAGGGCGGCCACGTCTTCGCCGGAACCACCACGCCTTTCGGCTATCAATCGCGGAGGAAGCGATGAGGCGCCGCGCGCTCCCTCTGCTGCTGCTCCTGCTCGCCGGCTGCGCGGGCGGTCCCGTGCCTCCGCCCGTCTTCACCGATGCGCCGGCGGTCACCCGCGTGCGGGACGACGCGCCCATCCCCGTGCCGGACGAGCGCGGCTTCCACCGCCTCTCCTACCTGATCGAGAACTACGGCCTGCGCCAGCCCATCGACGTGCTGGGCGTGACCACCCACGGCCCCGCGCTGGACGTGAACCGGCTGGGCGAGGTGCCCGCGTCGTCGTGGTACGCCGGCACCGACGATCGTCAGGACCCTGCGGCCGTGGCCCGCGGACCCGGCGGCGACGATCCCGGTCCCGAGGCCCATCGTCCCTGGACCGTGACCGGCTTGAAGGTCGGCGGCCGCAACCCCGGCTTCGTGTTCCGCGACGCGCGCGGCGCCGCCTACATCTGCAAGTTCGACAAGGAGGGCGAGCCGTCGGTGAGCACCGCCGCCGGCGCCGTGGCCGCGCGCCTGTTCTGGGCCCTGGGCTACCACGTGCCCGACAACCGCGTGGTGACCTTCGCCCGCGACGAGCTGCTGGTCGCACCGGACGCCTCGGTGAAGAACTCCGTGGGCGAGGCGCGCCCGCTCACGCAAGCCGACGTGGACGCCATGCTCGCCGGCCTGCCCCAGGCCCTGGCCGACGGCCGCTACCGCGCCCTGGTCAGCCGCTTCCTGGACGGCATCCCCCGCGGCGGCTTCAGCCTGCGCGGCACCAACGGCGACGATCCCAACGACCGCATCCCGCACCAGGACCGCCGCTCCCTGCGCGCCCTGCGCGTCTTCGGCGCCTGGCTCCAGCACGTGGACCTCAAGGAGGACAACACGCTGGACGTGTACGTGGGCGAACCGGGCGCGGGGCACCTGCGCCATCACCTGGTGGATTTCGACGGCTGCCTGGGCGGCTACTGGGCGGCTCGGCACGAGAAGCGCATCGGCCACGCCTACGACTTCGACTGGCGCGAGCTCCTGCTGGGCATCCCCGCCCTGGGCCTGCACGTGCGGCCCTACGAGGACACGCCGCCGCCCGCCCACGCGGAGGTGGGCCAGTTCTCCGCGTTCGCCTACGATCCCGCCGCGTGGCGTCCCAACTACGCCAACGACCAGGTCCTGGCCTGCGGCCCCGCCGACGCCTTCTGGGCCGGCACGGTGCTGGCCCGCCTCTCCGACGAGGCCCTCGCCGCCGCCGCGTCCACCGGCCGCTTCCGCGATCCCGCCGCCGCCGCCGAGCTCACGCGCGTGCTCATCGCCCGCCGCCACCTCACCCTGGCCTGGGCCCTGACCCGCGTGAGCCCTGCCGTGGACCTGGAACCGATCCCGGCGGCCGACGGCTTCCGCGTGGACGCCGCGTCGGCCTGCGACCGCGCCGGCCTGGCCGTCCCCCTGGCCTGGCGCGTGGAGTTCCTGAACGCCGACGGCAGCGTGCGGCAGATCCTCAGCGAAGGCGCCGCCTCCCCCGCCGTGACCGTTCCCGCCACCGACGCCGACCGCGCCGTGGTGCGCTGGACCGCCCACCGCCCCGACGGCGGTCTCCTCCCCCCCACGCAGGCCCATTACGCCCGCGGCCCCGCCGGCTGGAGCCTGCGGGGCGTGCTGCGCGACGGCGAGTAGGGGGTCAGTCCCGACGCCCCCAACGCGCCACGATCCACGCGCGCGCCGGACTCTCCAGCAGCTCGTAGAAGGAGGCGCAGGCCAGGTTGGTCAGCAGGAAGAGGGCGGGCAGGCGCGCCGGCCCCAGACGGTCCGTCAGCGCCAGCAGAGGATCCATCATCACGGTGAGCTGGATCAGGTAGAAGCCGTAGGACACCCGCCCCAGGTAGACGAAGGGCTCCCACCCCAGCGCCGCGTGCAGCCGGCTCCCGCCCACGCTCAGGGCCAGGATGAGCACGCCGGTGAGCACGGCCACGGCGTAGGTCAGCACCACGGTCCCCAGGGCCGCGCCCACGCCCGCCGCCCCGGCCAGGGCGGCCTTGCCCGCCAGCGCCGCCAGGACGGCCGCCGCGGTGCCCGTGGCCAGCCACGCGGCCCGGCCGCCGCCCAGCCGCCGCGGCAGCTCGCCTGTCCGATGCACGAACGCCGCCAGCACGCCCACCGCGAACTCCGGGAAGCGCCCGAACAGCGTGGCCCGCAGCACGTGGTCGCGGCTGCCCAGGAGCCCCTGCCAGTCCCAGCCCTGCGCCGCCGCCAGGCGATGCCCCGCCGCGCCCAGGGCCAGCAGCCCCACCGTGACCGCGGCCACATGCATGACGATCCGCGCCCAGTCGGCGGGCGACGGCCGGCGCGGCGCGCGCACGCCCGCCAGCAGCAGGAAGAGCGCCGGCGCCAGCACGTAGAAGGACTCCTCGATGGTCAGCGACCAGGCCGTGGGCAGCCCTTCGTAGCGCAGGTGCTCGAAGAACCCCTGCGTCATGCTCAGGGTCACCCACCAGGTGGCGTCCATGTGCCCGCCCGCCAGCAGCCGCGTGCCGTGCTGGATCGCGGCGAAGGCCAGGAACAGGGGCCAGATGCGCGCCACGCGCTTGATCAGGAACAGGCGCAGCGAGGCGCGCCCCTCCGCGAAGCTGTCGTAGTAGATGCGCGTGATGAGGAAGCCCGAGAGCACGAAGAACATGCTCACGCCCACCTGCCCCTGGCTCCAGAGGAAGCGCAGCGGGATCCACTCGCCGGGGAAGTGCGCAACGCCCCGCGCGGCCGGCGGGAAGAGGTTGGCGTAGTGGTACATGAAGACCAGGAAGGCGGCGAAGGCGCGCAGGGAGGTCAGCGGACGGATTTCCTTCATCGCGTCGCGGCCTCCCGGCCTAGGGGCGGGGTGGGTACGGACGGAGGGCGGCCGTGGGGCCGCCCTCCGGGAACGTCGGAGCCACGGGCGCTAGTCCTTCGCCGCGGCCCGCGTGGCGGTGTACATGTAGACGCAGAGCGCGGCCAGGGCGATCAGGCCCACCAGCGCCGACATGGGGTTGTCCTCCACCCAGCCGGTGGTGCCCAGCACGTTGATCAGCGTCCAGTCGTCGTTCTTGCTGATGGTGCGGCCGATGAAGATCATCGCCGCCGTCAGCACGCCCATGATGGCGCCGCCGGCCACGAAGCCCGAGGCGATCAGCGTGCCGCGGTCCTTGCGCTTGCCCGCCGCCTCCTCGGTCTTGGACTTGGCCGACCAGTGGGCCACCAGGCCGCCCAGCAGGATGGGCGTGTTCAGCTCCAGGGGCAGGTACATGCCCAGGGCGAAGGCCAGGGGCGGCACGCCCACCCACTCCAGCACCAGGGCCATGAAGCAGCCGCCCATGTAGAGCAGCCACGGCGCCGGCTTGCCGGTCATCAGGGGCTCGATCACCGCGGCCATGGCGCCCGCCTGGGGCGCGGCCAGGCCGGTCTCGCCGCCGAAGCCGTAGATCTTGTCCAGCATCATGATCACCAGCGACACGGCCGCCGCCGACACGATCACGCCCAGGAACTTCCACTGCTGCTGCACCCGCGGCGTGGTGCCCAGCCAGTAGCCGATCTTCAGGTCCGAGATGAAGCCGCCGCTGACCGACAGCGCCGTGCACACCACGCCGCCGATGAGCAGGGCGGCCACGATGCCGTCGTTGCCCTGCAGGCCCACGGCTTTGAGCACCACGGCGCTGATGATCAGCGTCATCAGCGTCATGCCCGACACCGGGTTGGTGCCCACGATGGCGATGGCCCGCGCGGCCACGGTGGTGAACAGGAACGCGATCACGCCCAGCACCAGCAGGCCGGTCACGGCCCAGCTCAGCTTGCCGGTCACGCCCAGCCAGAAGAAGAAGAAGGTCACCAGCAGCGTGAGCACCATCAGCAGCATGACCAGCGGCATGGGCAGATCCTGCTGCGTGCGCTCCGACGCCTGCTTGGCCTTGGCGCCCGCGCCGAACTCGCTGGCCGCCAGCTTGAAGGCCCCGAAGATGATGCTGCGCGACTTGTACACGCCGATCAGGCCCGCCATGGCGATGGTGCCGATGCCCACCGGCCGCACGAAGTTGCGGAAGATCTCCCCGGTGGACATGTCCGCCACGGCCTGGAGCTGGATCATGGCGCCGTCCACCAGCACGCCCTTGCCCAGCATGCCGATCATGGGCGCCAGCACCCACCACGCCAGGAACGAGCCGCTGGCGATGATCAGCGCGTAGCGCAGGCCCACGATGTAGCCCAGGCCGATCACCGCGGCGTCCACCAGCATGTTGAACTCCAGCCGCACGCTGCGGCTCAGGCGCTCGCCCCAGCCGAAGGTGTGGGTGCTGAACTCCTCGCGCCACGCGCCGATGCCCTGCGCCATGAACTGGAACACCGCGCCGATGGCGCCCGCCTGCACCAGCACCGACGCCTGGTCGCCGCCCTTCTCGCCGGCCATGAGCACCTCCGTGCTCGCGGTGGCCTCGGGGAAGGGGAACTCGCCGTGCATGTCCTTCACGAAGTAGCGGCGGAAGGGGATCAGGAAGCTGATGCCCAGGAAGCCGCCCAGCAGCGAGGCCATGAACATGCGGAAGAAGCCCGCCTGCTCGTTCAGGCCCAGGATGTAGAGCCCCGGCACCGTGAAGATGGCGCCCGCCACGATCACGCCCGACGCCGACCCGATGGACTGGATCATCACGTTCTGCTGCAGCGCGTTCTTCTTGCCCAGCAGGTTGGACAGGCCGATGGCCAGGATCGTGATGGGGATGGCCGCCTCGAACACCTGGCCGATCTTCAGGCCCAGGTAGGCCGCCGCCGCCGAGAAGAGCACCGCGTAGAAGAGTCCCCAGAACAGGGAGTACGCGGTCACCTCCGGCACGATGCGGTCCGCGGGCGTCACCGGCGTGTACGTCTCGCCCGGCTTCAGCAGGCGGTACGCGTTCTCGGGCAGACCCTTGGGGTTGCTGACTTCCATGGAGACCTCCGTGGGCGCTGGAAGGGTGCGGACGGGGTGCGCCGGCCCATCCGGACCGGCGTGGGAGCAAGGTACCATCCGCGCCGGGGCGGAACAAGAACTCTTGGCCTTCCGAGCCCGGAGCGGTATGCTCCGCTCTCACCGCCCGACATCGAGACCCAGGTCCATGACGACACGTTCATCCGATCGCCTCCACGCCGTGATCCTCACGATCATGGGCCTCGCCGTTGCCGTCCTGGTGGCGGCCACGGTGTTCGAGGCCTGGGACCTCTACCGCACCCCCCTGGCCGAACGCGCCGCGCACCCCGACTTCCGCCGCTTCCGACCCGCCGGCGACATCGGCCACGGCCTGGGCATCCTGGGCAGCGCCATGATCCTGCTGCTGCTGCTCTACTCCGTGCGCAAGCGCTCCCGCCGACTCCAACGCGCGGGCAGCCTGAAGACCTGGCTGCGCTACCACATCTTCCTGGGCGTGGCGGGTCCCGTGCTCATCACCCTCCACACGTCGTTCAAGGTGGAGGGCCTGGTGGCCCTGAGCTACTGGTCCATGGTGGCGGTGGCCCTCAGCGGCGTGCTGGGCCGCTACCTCTACCAGCAGCTCCCGCGCAACGTGCTGGGCGAGGAGATGGACCCCGGCGCGGCCGAGTCGCGGCGGGAGGAGCTGCTGGTCACCCTCTCGGAGCGGACCGGCCTGGATGAAGCCGCCCTGGACCGCCTGGAGGACCTGGCCGTCGGCTCCCTGGAAGGGCGCTCCGCTCCGGTCGCCCTGTTCCTCCTCCCCTGGCTCAACGCGACCACGGCCCGGGCCTTGCAAGGGTTCCGGGACGCCAAGGGCCAGGCCCTGGCGCCCGAGGATCGTGATCTGGCCCGGCGTTGGGTCCTGCTGACCCGCCGCGTGCACCTGTTCCACACGATCCGCGACCTTTTCCACTGGTGGCACGTCCTGCACAAGCCCTTCGCGGTGATCATGATCCTGATCATGATCGTCCACGTGGGCGTGGCCGTGGCCCTGGGCTACACGTGGGTCTGGTGATGGATCGATCAGGCAAAACAGGATTTGCGCTGTCTTGGATAAGGCTTTTCGCCCTGCTGGGCGTGGTCCTCGGCGCCGTGCCGGCCGCGGCCCAGCTCTCGCCGGGCGACCTGAGCCGTCCCCACGAGTCCCTGGAAGGGCTCCGCCGCTGCCGCGACTGCCATCGCCTGGGCGACCGCGAGGTCAGCGGCAAGTGCCTGGAGTGCCACGTGGAGATCGCCGTGCGGCGGGATCTGGGCAAGGGTCTCCACGCCGGCTCCGAGTTCTCCGTCTGCACCGACTGCCACGTGGAGCATCAGGGCCGCGATCACGAGCTGATCCGCTGGCCCGACGGCCGCGACGCCTTCGACCACCGCAAGACCGGTCACCGTCTGGAGGGCAAACACGCCGCGACGGCCTGCCGCGACTGCCACAAGGCCGGCCTGATCGCCGCGGCGGCGGAGCTCCGCGAGGCTGGCAAGGATCTGGACCGCACGTTCCTGGGGCTGGACACGGTCTGCGCCTCCTGCCACCAGGAGCCCCATCGTCCCTCGTTCACCCGGACCTGCGACGCCTGCCACGACCAGAACGCCTGGAAGCCGGCCCCCGGCTTCCAGCACGGCGCCACGGCCTTCCCCCTGACCGGCAAGCACGCCGACACGGCCTGCGACCGCTGCCACGCCCCCCTGGACGCCGACGCTCCCGTGCCCGGCGCCAACCGCTATCAGGGCGTCGCCCACACGTCGTGCACCGACTGCCACCAGGACCACCACGCCGGACGGCTGGGCCCCAACTGCACGGACTGCCACACCACGGCGTCGTGGGCCGTGGCCGGCGCCGTCGGCTTCGACCACGACCGCACGCGCTACCCCCTGCGCGGCCGCCACGCCGCGCTGGCCTGCGACCGCTGCCACGGCGGCGACCGCGCCCGCCCCGCCTTCGACGCCTGCATCGACTGCCACCGGGACCAGCACGACGGCGCCGCCCGCGGCCGCCCCGACCTCCGCCGCTGCGACGAGTGCCACGACGTGCAGGGCTTCCGCCCCTCGCGCTACCCCTTCGCCCGTCATGCCGATTCGGCCTTCCCGCTGGCCGGCGCCCATCAGGCCGTGGCCTGCGACCAGTGCCACCGCCGCGACGCGGGGACGGCCTTCGCGCTGCGCCTGCCCCACGGCGACTGCACCGCCTGCCACGCCGACCCGCACGGCCCCGCGCCGGAGGCCGGCCGCGCCTGCACCGGCTGCCACGGCGTGGAGAGCTGGCGCCCGGCGACCTTCGACCACGCCTCCACCGGCACCGTCCTGACCGACGCCCACGCCCGCGCGGCCTGCCGCGCCTGCCACGCCGGCGCCGCGCCCGACGACGCCCCCCGCTTCGCGGCCACGCCCACCGCCTGCGCCGCCTGCCACCAGGACATCCACGCCGGCCAGTTCGCTGCGGACGATGCGCCCCCCGCCTGCGACCGCTGCCACGTGACCCGCGACTGGTTCGCCGAACGCTTCGATCACGAGCGCGACAGCCGCTTCGCCCTGCGCGGCGGCCACGAGCGCGTGGCCTGCGACCGTTGCCACCAGCCCCTGGAGGGGCCGGACGCGCGCTCGCTGCGCTTCAAGCCCGTGGCCACCGCCTGCGAGGCCTGCCACGTCCCCGGGACCGTCCAACAGGGAGTCCAGCGATGAACCGCATCCCGATCCTCCTGCTCGCCCTGCTGACGCCGGCGATCGCCGCGGCGACCGCTCCCGCGGGCAGCCCTCACGGCGAGCTGAGCGTGGCCTGCAGCGCCTGCCACGTGGAGGCGGCCGCCGACGACCGCGCCGCCACGCCGGCCTTCGACCACGACGCCACCGGCTTCCCCCTGGTGGGCGGCCACCGCGGCGCCGCCTGCACCGCCTGCCACGCCTCCCTGGAGTTCGGCCACGTGGGCTCCCTCTGCGCCGACTGCCACTCCGACGCCCACGCCGGCCAGCTGGGCCTGGACTGCGAGGAGTGCCACACGGAGCGCGCCTGGGAGGACCGCGCGCGCATGCGGGAGCGCCACGACCGCTCCGCCTTCCCCCTGCGCGGCGCCCACGCCCAGACCGACTGCAACGCCTGCCACCGCGGCGAGCCCGTGGCCGTGTACGCCGACACGCCCGTGGACTGCTACGGCTGCCACGCCGCCGACTACCACGCCACCACCGAGCCCGCCCACGGCCCCGCCGGCTTCGGGCACGACTGCTCGGAATGCCACGACCTGACGGCGGCCTCCTGGGGCGGCGACCGCTTCCTGCACCCGGCCACCTTCCCCCTGACCGGCGCTCACGCCCGCACCGCCTGCGCGAGCTGCCACACGAACGGCTTCGGCGGCCTGGACACGTCCTGCTACAGCTGCCACCAGACCGACTACGAAGGCGCCGAGAACCCCGACCACGTGGCCGCCGATTTCCCCGCCGACTGCACAGGCTGCCACACCACCACCGCCTGGCAACCGGCCACCTTCGATCACGACCTGACCCGGTTCTCCCTGACCGGCGCCCACCGCACCGTGGACTGCGCCTCCTGCCACGCCGCCGGCTATGCGGACACGCCGACAGACTGCATCGCCTGCCACCAGACCGACTTCGAGGGCGCCGACGACCCCGACCACGTGGCCTCC
>ERZ795053.5749-NODE-5749-length-12667-cov-19.649302_pt1 | contig 12667 bp, 4 predicted proteins | sample MGYA00375137_ERZ795053 | MGnify/ENA primary metagenome ERZ795053 (study PRJEB30182, sample SAMN05720284) | activated sludge metagenome | isolation source: Anaerobic digester | place: Hong Kong | collected 2014-12-17 ... | reverse complement strand
CCCCCACGGACGGCCACTACCACGGCACGCACGTGATGGGCACCATCACCGGCCTGGCGGCCGACGACACCATCGGCGTGGCCCCCGGCGCGCTGTGGATCGCCAGCAACGTGATCAACCAGGGCGTGAGCAGCGAGTTCGATCCCGACGTGGTGAACTCCCTGCAGTTCATGACCGACCCCGACGGCAACCCCGCCACCACCGACGACGTGCCCGACGTGGTGCAGAACTCCTGGGGCATCAACGAGAGCTTCGGCGGCGACTACATCGACTGCGACTCGCGCTGGTGGGCCGCCATCGACGCCTGCGAGGCCGCGGGCGTGGTCCTGACCTGGTCCGCCGGCAACGAGGGTTCGGGCAGCCAGACCCTGCGCAGCCCCGCCGACCGCGCCACCGACGCCTACAACGCCTTCAGCGTGGGCTCCACGCTCAACACGGCGCCCTACACCATCAGCAGCTTCTCCAGCCGCGGCCCCTCCGGCTGCGGCGGCGCCTACGCCACCAAGCCCGAGGTCGTGGCCCCCGGCAGCGACATCTACTCGGCCCAGCCCGGCGGCGGCTACCAGTACCTGAGCGGCACGTCCATGGCCGGTCCGCACGTGGCCGGCGTGGTGGCGCTCATGCGCGGCGCCAACCCGGACCTGGACGTGATCACCATCAAGGAGATCCTCATGCAGACCGCCACGGACCTGGGTCCGGCGGGTGAGGAGAACGACTACGGCCACGGCATGGTCAACGCCTACGAGGCCGTGCTGGCCGTGATGACCGGCTTCGGCGCCGTGGACGGCGTGGTGACCGACGCGACCAGCGGCCTGCCCATCGCCGGCGCCGCCGTGCTGGCCACCGCCGCGGGCGAGAGCAGCCGCTCCGCCGTGACCGCCGGCGACGGCAGCTTCGGCTTCAGCCTGCCGCAGGGCACCTGGACGCTGGACTTCAGCGCCTTCGGCTACGTGGACGCCTCGCAGAACGTGGTCGTGGTGGAGGACGCCACCACCAGCGCCGACCAGATGCTGACCGCGGCGCCCTCGGCCGTGCTCAGCGGCATCGTGTACGACGACCAGAGCCAGCCTCTGGGCGGCGCCACGGTGACGGCCGTGGGCACCCCCGTGGCCCCGGCCACCACCGACGGCACCGGCGCCTACAGCCTGACCCTGCCCACCGGCACCACCTACGACGTGCTGGCCCAGGCCTACGGCTTCGGCAGCGACCAGGCCAGCGTGGCCTTCAACGGCGCCACCACCCAGGACTTCACCCTGCCCGCGCTGATCTACGAGAACTTCGAGAGCGGCGGCTTCAACACGTTCAACTGGACCCAGGGCGGCACCCTGCCCTGGGTGATCGACACCGCCGAGTCCTTCGAGGGCGCCACCAGCGCCCGCAGCGGCGCCATCGACCACAGCCAGACCTCCACGCTGAGCCTGACCTTGGACGTGCTGGCCGCCAGTCCGGTGGAGTTCGAGTACAAGGTGTCCAGCGAGTCCGGCTACGACTACCTGCGTTTCTACGTGGACGGAGTGCAGCAGGGCGAGTGGTCCGGCGTGGTGGACTGGTCGCACTTCAGCGCCAACGTGGGCTCCGGCCTCCACACCCTGACCTGGTCCTACGAGAAGGACGGGTCCGTGGACAGCGGCTCCGACGCGGCCTGGATCGACTTCGTGATCCTGCCCACCGTGGCGCCGCCGGCGTACCCGGACATCGCGGTGACGCCGTCGCAGCTGGCCGCCACCCTGGATCCCGGCGCCAGCACCCAGCTCACCCTCACCGTGGCCAACACCGGCGAGGCCGACCTGGTCTGGAACGCCGTGGGCGCCGGCAACCCGCTGCCTTCGGCCGCCGCGTACGAGTCCGTGGAGCTGCCCAAGGGCGAGGCGGACACCCGCCCCGGCCGCAGCCCCCTGCTGGGCGCCGGCGGTCCCGACGGCTACGGCTACAACTGGATCGACAGCAACGAGGTGGGCGGCCCGGTCTACGACTGGGTGGACATCTCCGGCCTGGGCACGCCCCAGAGCTTCGGCGACGACAGCAACCAGACGTTCGCCCTGCCGTTCACGTTCAACTTCTACGGCGTGGACCACACCACGGTGAACGTGTGCTCCAACGGCTTCCTGTCGTTCACGTCCACGAGCACCGCCTACAGCAACGCGGGCATCCCGTCCTCTGGCGTGCCCAACGACATGATCGCCGTGCTGTGGGACGACCTGAACCCGAACAGCGCCGGCACCATCTACACCTACGCCGACGCCGCCAACGGCCGCTTCATCGTGCAGTGGGACGGCGTGCCGTACTACAGCAGCACCACGTACCTGACCTTCCAGGTGATCCTGAACGCCGACGGCTCCATCGTCTGCCAGTACGCCGATGTGGCGGACCGCGGCGAGGGCACCTTCGGCATCGAGAACCCGGCCGGCGACGACGGCCTGGAGGTGGCCTTCAACACCGCCTACGCCGTCAACGGCCTGGCCGTGGCCTACGCCACCGAGCCGCTGCCCGAGCCCTGGCTGACCCTCAGCCCGAGCTCCGGCGTGATCCCCGCCGGCCAGACCGGCGAGATCATCGTGACCCTGGACGCCACGGACCTGGCCGAGGGCGTGTACAGCGGCAGCGTGACCATCGGCAGCAACGATCCGGACGAGTCCTCGATCATCGTGCCGGTGACCCTGACGGTGACCACCGTGTCCGCCGTGGGCGACCTGCCCGTGCGCTTCGCCCTGGACGCGGCGTACCCCAACCCCTTCAACCCCCAGACCAAGATCAGCTTCGCCGTGCCCGCCGGCGGCGAGCGCGTGACCCTGGACGTCTTCGACGTCTCGGGCCGCCTGATCAAGCGCCTGGTCTCGGGCGAGCTGGAGGCCGGCAACCACGCGGCCGTCTGGAGCGGCGACGACCGCGACGGCCGCCGGGTGGCCTCGGGCACGTACTTCTACCGGCTCCAGGCCGGGGACTTCGTGCAGACGCGGTCCATGGTGCTCGTCAAGTAGACGGCATCCGCCATGCGGCGCGCGAGCGCCGAACTTGACCGGAAACGTCGCTCGCGCGCCGCATGGCGGCTGCCCGGGCGGGGGGAACGGAACGTCGGCCCCGGACCTTTGGTCCGGGGCCTCGTTCATGTGGGGGGTGGCATCGGGGAGGGGGAATACCGTAGATTCAGGGGGGATTTCGTTTCCATCTCTGCAGGGAGGGCGACATGCTGCGGACGGGAATGCTGATCGCGTGCGTCGTGCTGTGGGCGGGAACGCCGGTCGAGGCGGCCGTGCTGGGCGGTACGGTCAAGGACTCGGGGACGGAGGCGCCCCTGGCGCGGGCCGACGTGCTGGCCTTCGGCGGGGGCGAACTGCTGAGGACGGTGACGGACGCCGACGGGGTCTATGCGTTCGAGGTGGATCCCGGCGAGTGGATCCTCAACGCATCGGCCTTTGGTTACGGCACGACCTACCTCACCACGACGGTGGACGCGGGCGGCGCCGCGGGCGCGGACCTGAGCCTGGAGGCCCGGCCGCGGGCCCGCGTGAGCGGTCGGGTGACCCGGAGCGACGGCGCCTTCCCGATCGGCGCCACGATCCACGTGATCGACACGCCGGCGGCTCCCGCGGTGGTCGACGCCCTGGGCGACTACGGGCTGGACCTGCCGCGCGACGCCACCTACGTGCTGGAGGCCCGCCTCAACGGCATGCTCGCCGCGCGCGCGGAGGTGTCCCTGGACGGCGACGCGACCGAGGACTTCGAGCTGACGCCGCGGCTTCAGGAGTGCTTCGAGAGCGGCGGGTTCGACGATCTGCCGTGGGTCATGAGCGGCGACGCCGGCTGGACCATCGACACCCAGTACCAGCTCCAGGGATCCGCCTGCGCCGGCTCCGGCAGCATCCTCAGCTCCCAGCAGAGCACCATGAGCGTGGCCCTGGATCTGGAGGCCGGAGCGTTCGCATTCTGGGTGCGGACCAGCACCGAGCCGGACGGCGACATCCTGACCTTCCGGGTGGACGGCGAGGAGGCGGGCGCCTGGAGCGGCCTCACGCCGTGGACCCTGGTGGTGCATGATCTGGAGGCCGGCCATCACGAGCTGTCCTGGACCTACGCCAAGAACACCCAGCTGAGCGCCTACGCCGACCAGGTCTGGGTGGACGTGGTGGGCGACCCCTGGCACGCCGAGACCGCTCTCGCGCCCACCGCCATCGCCTCCGCCTTGCCGCAGGATCACTCCGAGCGGCGCAGCCTCGTGCTGAGCAACCCCGGCGAGCTGACCCTGGACGTCTCGGTGGACACCCGCAACCTGGCGCCGAACCTCAAGTCCGGCTGGCCCGACGCCGCCGGCTACCGCTGGTCGGACAGCGACGACCCGGACGGGCCCGAGTTCGTGTGGGAGGACATCAGCGGCACGGGCACGGAGCTGCCGGTGTACTCCAACTTCGTGGCCACCTACTCCATGCCCATGTTCTTCGACTTCTACGGCGAGAACTGCACCGCGGTGAACATCAGCTCCTCGGGTTGGATCTCCTTCGCCTCGAACCACAACGCGACCAACAACCAGCGACTGCCGTCGGCCAACCTGCCCAACGCCCTGGTGGCCCCGTTCTGGGACAGCCTGGTGGACGGCGAGAACAGCCGCATGTTCATGCAGTTCGACCCGGAAGGCCGCCGCCTCCTGATCCAGTGGCAGGACATGGCGCACTACTTCACGCCGGGCCTGGAGACCTTCCAGGTGGTGCTGCACCAGGACGGCACCATCCTCATGCGCTACCTGGACGTGTCCGAGCCGACGAGCTGCTCCGTGGGCATCGAGTCCTGGGACGGGCTCACCGGACAGGAGGTGGCCTACAACGAACCCTACCTCCGCGACGGCCTGGCCATCCGGCTGGACCGGCGTCCCGCGTGGCTGACCGTCTCGCCCACGTTCGGGCACATCCCGCCCGGGGGCAGCCTGGAGCTCGTCGTGGACTTCGATGCGGCGGGCCTGGGGCCGGACCTCTACTTCGGCATGATCCGGTTGACCACCAACGATCCCACGCGCCCGGTCGCGGAGATCTCGGCCCAGCTCCTGGTCTCCCCCGCCACCCTGGTGGAGCCGGTGCCCGTGCCGGAGCTGAGCCTGAGCGTGGCGCCCAATCCGTTCAATCCGGCCACCGAGGTGTGCTTCGAGCTGACCGAGCCGGGCCCATGCCGCCTGGAGATCGTGGATCTCCAAGGACGGCGGGTGCGGACCCTGGTGGCGGAGCGGCTGCCCGTGGGGCCGCACCGGGCGGTCTGGGACGGTCGTGGCGATGACGGCAAGCCCCAGGCCTCGGGGGCCTACCGGGCGGTCCTGCAAGCGGGAGAGGAACGGCTGGTGAAATCCCTGACGCTGCTTCAATAGCCGCGGGGGCGCCTTCCGACCGTGTCGGGCTCCGGGCCAGGGCTCGGAGCCCTCCCCTCCATCAGCGGAACTCGCTGATTTTCAATATCTTCCGCAATCGCTCCATCTGCTGATCTTCATAGATCAATACGCCCGACAAGACGAAAAGCAGACCCCTTGCAAGGGATATCTTTTCTGTGATACCATGCGATCCCGCCACCGAAGCCTCCAAAGGCGCCGTCGGTCGCCCGAGGCCTGGTTTCAGTCGGCGTCCATGTCGTCATCGATCACCGACGTCTCGCCACTCTCACCGTTCGCAACGAGGGGAACCATCCATGAGGAAACTGCTCGCGCTCGCTCTCGCCACGCTGCTGCTGGCGACCGGGGCCATGGCCGGCACCTTGTCGCCGGGGCTCCAGGATCAGATCCGCAACATGAACGACTCGGACCAGATCACGGTCCTCGTCGTGCTCCAGGACCAGGTGGACGCTCACGCCATGGCCTGGGAGCTGCACGACGCCAAGGTCGACAACGACCGTCAGCACACGATGATCGTCTCCGCCCTGATGGACAACGCGTCCAAGACCCAGGGCCCCATCCTGGACTACCTCAGCAGCAAGAGCCTGGACGGCGAAGTCCGCGCCTACCGCGCGTACTGGCTGATCAACGCCGTGCGCGTGGCCACCACCGTGGCCGGCGCCCGTGATCTGGCCGCCCGCGGCGACGTCGAGGTCGTCGAGGCCGATCTGCAGGCCGAGCTCATCGAGCCCATCCGCTCCGAGAAGGCTCTGGACAAGTCCGCCGCCGGCATCGGCATCACCCCGGGCGTGGTCGCCGTGGGCGCCCGCCGCGTGTGGGACGAGCTGGGCATCGACGGCACCGGCGCCCTCGTCGGCATCCTGGACACCGGCGTGGACGGCAACCACATCGCGCTGGGCTCCCGCTGGCGCGGCAACTTCGCTCCGGCCTCCGAGTGCTGGTTCGACGCCATCGGCGACGGCTCCGTCACCCCGACGGACACCCACTACCACGGCACGCACGTGATGGGCACCATCACCGGCCAGGCTCCCGATGACTCCATCGGCGTGGCCCCCGGCGCCCTCTGGATCGCCAGCAACGTGATCAACCAGGGTGCGAGCGGCGAGTTCGACGGCGACGTCATCAACTCCCTGCAGTTCATGACCGACCCCGACGGCAACCCCGCCACCACGGACGACGTGCCCGACGTGGTGCAGAACTCCTGGGGCGTGAACGAGAACTTCAGCGGCTACGTGGACTGCGACAGCCGCTGGTGGACCGCCATCGACAACTGCGAGGCCGCGGGCGTGGTCCTGACCTGGTCCGCCGGCAACGAGGGCCCCGGCAGCACCTCGCTGCGCAGCCCCGCCGATCGTGCGACCGACCAGTACAACGCGTTCAGCGTCGGCTCCACCATCGCCACCGCTCCCTACACCATCAGCAGCTTCTCCAGCCGCGGTCCTTCCGGCTGCGGCGGCGCCTACGCCACCAAGCCCGAGATCGTGGCCCCCGGCTCCGACATCTACAGCGCCCAGCCCGGCGGCGGCTACCAGCTGCTGAGCGGCACGTCGATGGCCGGCCCGCACGTGGCCGGCGTGGTCGCGCTGATGCGCGCCGCGGCTCCGGACCTGGACGTGATCACGGTCAAGGAGATCCTGATGCAGACCGCCGTGGATCTGGGCGATCCCGGCGAGGAGAACACCTACGGCAACGGCTTCGTGAACGCCTATGACGCCGTGCTGGCCGTCATGAGCGGCTTCGGCGCCGTGGAGGGCTACGTGACCGACGCCTCGACGGGCGATCCCATCGTGGGCGCCGCCGTCCTGGCCACCGCCGCGGGCGAGTTCAACCGCGCCGCCACCACCGACGGCAGCGGCTACTACCGCTTCATGCTGCCCCAGGGCACCTGGAACTTCGACTACAGCGCCTTCGGCTACCTGCCCGGCAGCCAGAGCCTGGCCGTGGTCGAGGACGGCACCACCAACGGCGACTTCACCCTGAGCCTGGCTCCCCAGGCCGTGGTCTCCGGCCACATCACCCTGTGGGACGGCGCCACCGCCGACATGGCCGTGGTCCAGGCGCTGGGCACCCCGCTGGCTCCCGTGTCCTCCGACGCGGCCGGCGACTACAGCATCAGCGTGCCCCTGGGCGGGACCTACACCTTCCTGGCCCGCCAGAACGGCTACGCCGGCGCCCGCGTGACCGCCGAGGTCACCGGCGACATGACCATCGACTTCTTCCTGGACGAGCTGCGCCACGAGGACTTCGAGTCCGGCGACTTCACCGTCTACCCGTGGGAGTTCTCGGGCACCGCCCCCTGGACCATCACGGACGTGGATCCCTTCGAGGGCGACTACTGCGCGCGTTCCGGCGTGATCACGCACAACGAGACCTCGACCATGAGCGTGGACCTGGACCTGAACGACGGCGTGTTCTCGTTCTGGTACAAGGTCAGCTCCGAGTCCGGGTACGACTTCCTCGAGTTCTACATGGACGGCGTCCTGATGAACGAGTGGTCGGGCGTGGTGCCCTGGACCCGGGCCGAGTACCCCGTGGCCGCCGGTCCGCACACGCTGACCTGGACCTACTCCAAGGACGGCTCGGTCTCCAGCAACGATGACGCCGTGTACGTGGACTTCATCGGCGAGCCCCTGTACCCGTCCGTGACCTGGAGCCCCGACGGCCTGGCCGAGACCCTGGCCGTGGGCCAGACCTCCAGCCAGTACATCACGCTGGGCAACACCGGCGAGATGGAGCTGACGTTCACCGCCCGCGGCGTGGCCGACCTGCCGAGCCTCCAGACCTTCGAGGACATGGAGCTGGGCAAGGACGACATCGATCCCCGCCACGGCATGTCCCCGATCGCCGACGCCGGCGGTCCGGACGACTTCGGCTACTACTGGATCGACAGCAACAGCGCCGGCGGCCCGACGTTCGACTGGTTCGACATCAGCGGCATCGGCACGCCCCAGTCCTTCACGGACGACTCGAACCACTCGTTCGCCCTGCCGTTCTCCTTCCCGTTCTACGGCGAGGTGTACAACTCGGTGAACGTGTGCTCGAACGGCTGGCTGTCCTTCACCAGCACCTCCACCTCGTACAGCAACGCGGCCATCCCCTCGACCAGCGAGCCCAACACGCTCGTGGCCGTGGTGTGGGACGATCTGAACCCGGCCAGCGCCGGCCAGATCTACACCTACGAGGAGGCCGGCCGCTTCATCGTGCAGTGGGACGGCGTGCCCTACTACGGCACCTCGGACTACCAGACCTTCCAGGCCATCCTGAACAGCGACGGCAGCATCGTGGTGCAGCTGCTCGACGTTCTGGACCGCAGCAGCGGTACCCTGGGTCTGGAGAACCAGGCCGGCGACAACGGTCTGCAGGTGGTCTACAACGCTCCCTACATCGAGAGCGGCCTGGCGATCCTGTACGACTTCCAGCAGCCCTGGATGTCCCTGCCCGTGGCCGGCGGCGTCGTGCCCATGGGCGGCACCTACATGCTCGAGGTCATCTTCGACGCCACCGAGACGCCCGTGGGCATCTACAGCGGCAACGTGCTGATCGAGACCAACGACCCGAACCACCCCGAGATCGTGGTGCCCGTGGTCCTGGTCGTGACGGACGAGGTGGCGAACGAGGACGGCGACACCCCGGCGTCCAAGCCCACCACCTACGCCCTGCACGCGAACTACCCGAACCCGTTCAACCCGATGACCAACATCGAGTTCGAGCTTCCGGTGCCGGGCATGACCAAGCTGGCCGTGTACGACCTGAGCGGCGCTCTGGTCCGCGAGCTCAAGAACGAGGTCATGACCGCCGCGCGTCACAACGTGACGTGGGACGGCACCAACGACCGCGGTCAGCGCGTGGCTTCGGGCACGTACTACCTGCGGATGAACTCGGGTGAGTTCTCGTCGGTGCGGAAGATGACGCTCGTCAAGTAAGGCGTCCGTCATGCGGCGCGCGAGCGCCGAACTTGACCAATCACGTCGCTCGCGCGCCGCATGACGGCCGCCGCGACGGGGGGTTGGAACGTTGGCCCCGGACCGTACGGTCCGGGGCCTCGTTCATTTGGTGGAGATATCTCGGAGAGTGCAGGTAGGATGGTGTCGAGGAGGCTCGCGGATGGATAGGATCGCTGATCACAATCGCAAGGCCTGGGACGCCATGGGCGAGAAGGGGTCGCCTTGGGCGAAGGCCGTGTCATCGGACGAGGTGGCGCGGGCGCGGGCTGGGGACCTCGCCATCGTGCTGACGCCCGTGAAGCGGGTGCCGGCGGACTGGCTGGGGGACGTGCGCGGTCGCGACGTGCTGTGCCTGGCTTCGGGCGGAGGGCAGCAGGCGCCGCTGCTGGCGGCGGCAGGAGCGCGGGTGACGTCCTGGGACAACTCGCCCCAGCAGCTCGCCCTGGACCGGCACGTGGCGGAGCGCGAGGGGCTGGCGCTGGAGACGCGGCAGGGAGACATGCGGGACCTCAGCGGACTGGACGACGCGTCCTTCGACCTGATCGTGCAGCCGGTGGCGACCTGTTTCGTGCCCGACGTGCGGGCCGTGTGGCGGGAGTGCGCGCGGGTGCTGCGGCCGGGCGGACGGCTCCTGGCCGGGGTGATCAACCCCGTGTTCTTCATCTTCGATCCGGATCTGTCCGACGGCGAGGGCCGCCTGGTGGTGCGCCACCCCCTGCCCTACCGCGAGGACGCGCCGGAGACCATGGCCCCCGGCCGCCGCGCCGAGGTGGCCGCGGGCGATCCCATGGAGTTCAGCCACTCGCTGACGGACCTGATCCAGGGGCAGATCGCGGCGGGTCTGACGCTGCGCGACCTGTACGAAGACGGCTGGGAGGACGCATCCCCCCAGCCGCTCAACGCCTACCTGCCCACCTTCCTGGCCACGCTGGCGCAGAAGGCCTGATCAGTCCGCCGTGATGGAGAATCCGCGGTTGCCGGAGCGCGCCACGTTCAGCGCGAACTCGTCCGCCGCCGGACACCAGAGTTCCTCCAGCCTATCCCGATAGGGTGCGAAGGAGGCCGCGATGGACGCCGGCACGCCGTCCTGCCAGGGCAGGCGGTCCAGGTCCTCGTCCATGCGGGCCGCCTCGTCGCGCAGGGCCTGGGCCAGCTCCGGATCGCTCCCCGCGGCCTCCAGGGCCTCGAGCTGCGCGCGCAGCATGCGGCGCAGGGCCTCGCGCAGGCGGAAGGTGGAGTGCTCGCCCTCGCCCACGGTCACGCCGGAGGCGTCGGCGTCGGCCACGGCCTTGCCCAGCACGCCGTAGTAGCCCACCACGTAGGTGTAGGTGTACTCGCCCAGGCCCATGCCCGCGTCGGCCAGCGCCTCGTTGCGCGCCACGTGGTAGCGGCCCAGCAGGCCGGGGATGCGCAGGGCGCGGGTCATGGTGCCCAGCACCATGCGGGTCTTCTCCGGGCCGGACACGTCGCCCTCGTCCAGGTGCTCCATGCGCTCGAAATGCTCGAAGACGCCCGTCAGGTCGCCGCAGAGATCCTGCAGTTCCTGCTGCACCGCCAGGAAGGCCTCCAGGCGCTCCGGGGCCACGCGGCCGTCCGCCGGGGGCACGTACTCCTCCTGGGTGCCGAAGTCCGCCTCCAGGACCTCGCGGGACCGTTCCGCGTCCTTGAAGGGCTTCATGACGGTCAGGCCGCAGCCCACGAACGTGACCACGAACAGCAGCACCATGACGCCGCAGCCGATCGCGCAACCTTTGAGCCAACCGGGCATCGCCTTCTCCTGGGTTGGGGACGGGCGCTCCTACGCAGGTCGGGGCGCGGGGTTTCCCGTGGTCATCCTGCACGCCCGGCAGGGTGGAATGCAACATGCCGGATGCCCGGGGAGGGCGGATCGTGCCTCCGCGTTCCCGCCCGTTCCGGGTCCGGCGCTTGCATCGGCGCGGGTGCGATCCGAGACCGGACCGGGGCTTCGCCGCCTCTCGACGGAAGGACCTTGGATGAATGAAGACGCACGACGCCCCTCCCGTGCCCGACGGGAGGGGCGTTTCGTTGCTCACCGTCCAGGTCAGCGGTCCAGGTTCAGGCCGAAGTGGTCGGCCAGCACCCAGCGCACGGCGCCGCGCATGGCGTCGTGGTCCATGCGGTAGGGGTCGAAGCCCCAGTAGACGTCGGCCCGCTGCGAGGGCTTGGCCGCCGCGTGCTTGTGCGACAGCACGCCGATGGGGGCGCCCTCGTTGCGCGTGGTCCCGGTGACGGGATCCACGCCCCACACGCCGCAGACCGAGTTCAGGTCCATGTCCCCCGGCCAGTCCGCGTCGCCGGCCGCGTGGTGGCTGTCGCGGATCCAGTCGTAGCGGGCATGCACGCGCCACATGGGCTCCAGGACCGGAGTGCCGTCGTCCAGCTCCTGGGGCGACCAGGGCGAGGGACGGCTGGTGGCGTTGAAGTCGTAGATCTCGTCGGATGAGCCGAAGGAATAGGCCTGGAGCAGATCCGGGATGCCGTCCACGGCGTCGGCCCAGTCGATCTCGTCCCAGATGTACACGGTGTCCTGCAGCGCGCCGGCCGTGCCGTGGGCCGCGGCGAAGGCGTCGTCCAGGACCACGGCCTTGGTGCCGGTGCAGCGGACCTTGGTGTGGTAGCCGCCGTCGCCGCAGGCGGTGGCGCTGAGCCAGAAGCTCTGCGGCACGATCTGGTTGACCAGGCTCATGCCGGCGGCGCGGTAGCCGTACTGGCGCGGCCCCAGGGCCTGGAGGTTCCCGTCCATGTCGTAGGCGGCGCCGAAGCTCATGGCCAGGGGGGACTGGCCTGAACAATACCGGGGCGACTCCACCGAGTCGTAGATCAGCGGCATCAGCCAGGTCAAGCCGGTGGCGCCGTCCTGAGAGGGCGAGAAGTTCATGAGCGAGCCGCTGCCCGCCAGGAACACGTTGCCGACGGACTCCACGTAGTCCGTGAGCCACACGTACCGGTCGCGGCCGGAGAACTGCCGGGTGATGGCGGATTCCACGTGCTTGGACGTGGTCCACAGCAGCACCTGGTAGTTCACCGCATCGCGCAGGGTCAGCTCCAGGACGTTCTCCATGTCCACGGCGTCGTCGCCGCTCCAGCCGGACACCGGGGCCAGCACGTCGTTCCAGAAGGCGTCGCGGTAGGTGTCCTGGTTGTAGGCGATGCCGCCGCCAGCGTCGGGCCAGAGGCTGGACACGTGGTCCTGCACGTCGTCCACCAGCAGCAGGGGCAGGCGGTCGCTCCACTCCGGCACGGGCACCACGGCCACCTCCCAGGTGCCGCGGGTGAGGTTGCCGGCCAGGTCGCGGCAGTCCACGGTCAGGGTGTGGAGGCCGCTGTCGAAGGCGAT
>ERZ795053.5748-NODE-5748-length-12669-cov-5.377041_pt1 | contig 12669 bp, 15 predicted proteins | sample MGYA00375137_ERZ795053 | MGnify/ENA primary metagenome ERZ795053 (study PRJEB30182, sample SAMN05720284) | activated sludge metagenome | isolation source: Anaerobic digester | place: Hong Kong | collected 2014-12-17 ... | reverse complement strand
GTTCCAATTTCATCTTTAATTTTACTATCCCATAAACTGTCTAATAATTTCTGAGCCATGTTTTCGTAATAGTCAGCTTTTGCTTTTCTACCAATTAAGCTATTTACTACTGCAAGTTTATAAATCGAGGGAATATGCATATTATTAATTTGAAGACAAATCAAATATTGGCTTATAGCTTCTTCATACTTGCCCTTTTCAACTAAATCGTTGGCTTTTATAAAATGATTTTTTATATCGCTGACCTCCTGGTCGAACCTTAATCGAATAATGTCCTGCATTTTTATGGTAATAAATGAACATGGCATTTCACGGGTAACTTTTTCGGCGATACTACCCATTAATACTCTTCTTAAACCAGAACGCCCTGTTGTTCCCATTATCAATAAATCGTGTCCGTTTTCTTTAATTGAATGCAGTATTTCTTTGTGCACGATCCCGGTCTGAATATCAATTTCATGGTTTATGCCCTTAAGATCAAATTCCTGGATAAATTGTTTCATTTCCTTTCTATACTGCTTTAGGCGGTAGGCATTCTCCCTTTCCAAATCCACAATTATTTTAGGTGAAACGTTAGTAATAGGTTCAACAACACTTAAAATCCTTAATTTAGCTTCAAATCTCTGAGACAATAGGATAGCATTTTTGAGCGCATATTTTGAAGGCTCTGAAAAATCAACAGGGCAGAGGATGTTTGTTACTTTTGTTTTTTTATCCGGTTTGACAACCAACACAGGTGTATCTGAGTGCCTGATCAGCTTTTCAGCCGTGTTACCCAGTTTGTATTGTTCTTTCTCCTTTTTGTTCCCTGAACCGGCAATAATCAGGTTCACGTTTTCCTTAACAGCCGTTTTAAGAATTTTATCAACCGGCCTGCCGTGTTCAATTAGCGGCTCCTTTGTTATTACCCCAGCTTTTCTAAAGGTTTCCTTTATTTTGTTTAAAGCGGTAGCAATGGCATCTTGAAGTATTTCCTTTACTTTGTCAGATACTGGATCATTAGGAAGTACATAGATGATATTGATCGCGGAATTGTATTTCTGTGCAATTTCGATTGCTGCATTTATCTGTTCTTTTGAGTTCGAATTGATGTCAATCGGCACTAATATTTTTTCTAGTTGTTTCATTTTAATTATATTTGATTTCATTAATATTCTAACTAAGAAAATCTACATACAAAACAATGTTTTACCACAAGGTTACCTTCAAATTCGTTTATGCACAAACAACCCATTTCCTCCAACAGACCCTGGCCGGATCTGTGGAGGTTGGGCTCATTAAACTGCAGGAATAAAGATAGTTACAATAAAACACCTGCACACTTTGCATTTTAATTTATAAGTTATAGTGTCCTTCTGCTTCTGGCTGATAGATAATTTTTTCGATTTTAAATTTTGTACCTCCGGCAGGAACTACCCATTCAATCACGTCTCCCTCTTTGTGACCAAGTAATGCATTGGCTATGGGTGAGAAAATGCTAATTTTTCCTTCCTTAATATTGGCTTCATCCGGATACACAATTTTCAATCTTACTGTTTTTTGACTATCCAGGAAAGATATTTCGACTTCAGAGTTCATGGTGATAATATTATTTGGTATTTTTCGGGGTTCAGTAATTTCAGCCCGGGTTAATTCATAAAGCAATCGCTGAATCTCAAAATCATTTATTGTTCTAAGTTTTTTTTCTTCTTCAATACATCGGGTGATTCTTTGAAAATCAAGCCTGGATAATGTTATATTAGATCTTTCCATTTTTCATAAATTAAAGGATTTTTAAAACATTCTAAATAAATTCTGCAATAACTTATCTTTGATAAAAATAAAATCTAAACTACACCCATATCAATCATTGCATCTGCAACTTTTAGAAAGCCTGCAATATTAGCCCCTCTTACATAATCAATCTGGCCATCTTCTTGTTTTCCATATTTTACACAAGAGGCATGAATATTAATCATGATCTGTTTAAGTTTTTGATCTACTTCTTCAGCATCCCAGTTAAGCTTCATTGCATTCTGGCTCATTTCTAATCCTGAAGTTGCAACTCCTCCTGCATTAACAGCCTTACCAGGTGCAAAGGGGATTTTATTCTTATTGAAAACTTCAATTGCATCAGGAGTACAAGGCATATTTGCTCCTTCAGCAACTACCATGCAACCATTTTTAACTAGTTTTAATGCATCATCCTCGTTTAATTCATTTTGCGTTGCACATGGTATCGCGATATCACATTTAACTTCCCATGGCCTACGACCAGAATAAAATCGTGCACTAGGAAACTCATAGGCAAAAGGCTGGACGATGTCATTATTAGATGCTCTAAGTTCAAGTAAATAATCAATTTTATTTCCTGAGATTCCCTCTTCATCTATCACCATTCCATCGGGTCCTGATATTGTAACAACCTTTCCACCAAGTTGATTGATTTTACTAATTGCGCCCCAGGCTACATTTCCAAATCCTGAAACTGCCACTTTTTTTCCTTCGAGAGTGGTTCCTAAAGTTTGCAGCATTTCTTGTGTGAAATATACGGCTCCAAAACCGGTGGCTTCCGGACGCATTAAACTACCTCCCCAATTTCTTCCTTTTCCAGTTAATACGCCGGTATGCTCACCGGTTAGCTTTTTATACATCCCGTATAAATATCCGATTTCTTTTGCTCCTACTCCAATATCTCCAGCTGGGATATCCATTTCGGGGCCAATAATTTTCCACAATTGCAGCATAAAAGCATGGCAGAACCGCATGATTTCGGCATCCGACTTCCCTTTAGGATTAAAATCAGAACCTCCTTTCGCCCCCCCCATTGGTAATGAGGTCAGGCTGTTTTTGAAAATTTGCTCAAATCCTAGGAATTTTAAAATACTTAAGTTAACACTTGGATGGAACCTCAAACCTCCTTTATATGGTCCCAATGCATTATTAAATTGAACTCGGTATCCAATATTAACCTCAATATTTCCCTCATCAGTCATCCATGGAACTTTAAATGTAGTTACCTTATCTGGTTCAATCATCCTATTAACGATACCCATCTTTTGATAATGTGGATTATCATTATAAATATCTTCAATTGAATCCAGAACTTCACGTACTGCTTGTAAGTATTCTACTTCTCCAGGATGCTTTGCCGAAAGATCACTAATTATCTTGTTTACATTCATGACAAATAATTTTAATAATATGTAAAATAATCTCTTACCCTCTTCTGATCATTTTTAGTCTCTTTTTTATATTTAACCAAATTTTATTGGGTGGAGTAATTTCCAATTGTAAAAACAAGACTCTTAAGAGCTCATCTATTTTTGACTTTTTGCTCATTAGATCAAATGCCAAAATTCCTATTTAAAAATGAGTCAGTAAAATAATGACACATTTAATATTACAATGATTCGGTTGATAATAATCAACCCCTTCATTTTAATTAAAATTATCGGGATTTGGGGATAATATGTATCTTTGACATCTAGCTGTCTTTAGAATATGAAATCAGAGAATCAAGATAACTTATCAGAAATTCGTAATTTGAAAGAAAGACAAAAAGAATTAAATTGTCTTTATAGAATTAGTGAAATATTGAAAAATGATAATTCATCTATTGAAGATGTATTATTAAATATTATTGAAGCGATACCATATGGCTACCAATTTCCGGAAATTTGTACCGTTGCTATCTTATTAAATGGAAAAGAATTCCATTCAAAGAATCTATCTCGGACAGAACTAAAACAATCAGCACAAATACTAACAAATGAAAGAGTTATTGGCGAAATTCAGGTTTACTATATAAAACCAGTTAAATTGGAAACATCGCCTGTTTTTCTCAATGAAGAACAACAACTTTTAAATACAATTGCTGAAAATATCAGTCAATTCATTGTTATGAATCATTACAAAGAATTAATCAACCAAAACAATGAGATTTCAAAAAAGCACCAAATTCCTATCGAATTAAGTAGTTGGTTTTCTGATTTGAAATTAAAAGAAACTGAAATAGAAGAGATATTAGCTACAGATGTCGATTTTAATAAAGGTGATATCATTTTTAAACAGGGAACCTTGGTATCCTATTTAGTTGTTTTATCAGATGGAATGGCTAAAATTCACATTGAAGACCTTAAGGGGAGAAGTTACATTTATAAAATCGTTAAACCTTATGAATTAATAGGTTTGTCAGCGTTATTTGGCAAAGGTAATTTTGGATTTACTGCAACTGCGATACAACCATCAGGAGGTTATTTGGTAAAAAAGGAAACCGTGAAAAAGTTAATTAGAGAAAACTCCAATTTTAACATAGAAATTTTAAACCGTTACAGCAATAATTTAAACATTGCCTTTCAAAAAATGAATTTTCTGGCTAATAAACAAGCACTAGGTCGATTATGTGAGACATTGATTTATCTATGGAGAGATATTTTTGATGAAGAAATTATTGAAAATACCATAACACGTAGAATTATAGCAGAATTGAGTGGTATGTCTACTGAAAATGCTGTAAGGATATTATCAGAGTTAAAAAATGACGGAATTATTATGACAGGTAAAGACGGAATAAAAGTTTTGAATCCTGAGTTACTAGAAACATATAGCTACGCAGGATAAACATTACATATTTTTCAAGTTAATTTCGTATCTAATTAATTGTTTATCTGAAAAATCTAAGACGTAAAAAATATGAAATTGCAAGTTCCAATAATTCTTTTAATGCTTTCACTTATTGCTTGTGAAAACCAAAATAATATAAATTCATTAGATCCAATTAATTGGCAAAATAAGCGGATCCAATTAATTGATTCGGGTCAAATATATTATGAAAGTTCTTACTTATCCATTTATTCACAGATATATGAACGTAACCAAAAAGTTACCTTTGATTTGACTGTAACAGTGAGTATGAGAAATAAAAGTTCATCAGATTCAATATATATTTTAAAAGCTGATTATTATAACACCAGTGGTTCTTTGATAAGGACCTATTTTGATTTCCCAATTTTATTAAAACCTATGGAGACTATAGAGATTGTTATTGATCAGGTTGACAGTGTTGGAGGAACAGGAGGAAATTTTATTTTTAGCTGGGCGACTGAAAATCAGTATAATGAACCATTATTTGAAGCAATTATGATTTCAACTGATAATCAACAAGGAATCTCTTTTACAACTCAGGGTGTAAAGCGCTGATCAGAAATAATGATGTTCAAAAACAATAAATTGGATGATATATTAATTCGTGCTAATATCTATATCTCATAATAATAAATAGTAATGATAAGGAGTGAATTTAACTATGAAGATCATATTAATAACCTTAGGGAAAGAGAAAAAGAATTGAAATGTTTATATAAGGTTCAGGAACTTATTGATGAAAACTTACCAGTAAATGACTTTCTAAATACTATTATTAAACATCTCTGGGGTGGTTGGCAATATCCTAATATAACAAGAGTAAAAATTACTTTTGAGGATATGGTTTATATGGAATCAGGATGGAAAGAAACTGAATGGGTCCAACAGGCTAATATTATTGTAGATGATGAAGTTTTAGGGAAAATTGAGGTATTCTATACACAATTTAAACGAATAGTTATTGATAGTCAATTTTTGCCAGAAGAGCAAAAATTGTTAAATACGATAGCTACTAAAATTGGAAATTATATTTTTAATAAAAGACTCAATAGAACCATTGAATTAATAGAGGCTGAAAAGAATCAAGATAATCAAGCGATGGATTCGCCTTATTCCGTTTTAAGTTCAAGAGCAAATTTTCATTGGAAATGGAGATATGAATTTGTTAATATCATAGCAGAAAAATTAGATATGGATAGGTTTGGTATTAAAGCATTATACCTTATTGGTAGTACTAAAAATGCTACTGCTGGACCGGCAAGCGATATTGATCTAGTTGCTCATTTTATTGGCAATACTGCACAAGAATTAGAACTAAAAGCATGGTTTGAAGGATGGAGTTTTTGCCTTTCTGAAATGAACCACTTAAGAACGGGTTATAAAACTGATGGCTTAATTGACCTGCATATTGTAACAGATAAAGATTTTGAAAATAAAAATAGCTTTGCTACAATGATTGGAGCTGTAACAGACGGTGCAAAACTTATTAAACAGAATTAGATGATAAATTGTTTTTTTGTATCGGATCTCCATGGTCATGTAGATAGGTATGATAAACTATTTCGGCAAATTAGACTTGAGAAGCCAGAAGCCGTATTTTTTGGCGGAGATTTATTACCACATGCTTTAAGAAAAATAGAACATTATAATGATTTTACAAATGATTATCTATTTCCGCAATTTTTCCAGCTTAAAAAAGACTTAAAGGAACAATATCCAGATATCTTCATTATTCTTGGAAATGATGATGCCAGAAGTGAGGAAGCTAATTTTATGTTGGAAGGACTAAAGGGGTTATTTCAGTATATAAATCAGCAAAAAGTGATATTCAGGGATTACCCTATATATGGTTATTCGTTTGTACCCCCAACTCCCTTCCAATTGAAAGATTGGGAAAAATATGATGTTTCTCGTTATGTCGACCCTGGCTGCATTCATCCTAATGAAGGATTTCGGACAGTCAATCCTAATCATGATATTGAATATGCTTCCATACAAAATGATTTGCTAGAGTTAACGAAGAATGAAGATGTATCAAACGCGATTTTCCTGTTCCATTCTCCACCCTATAAGAGTTATCTCGATCGTGCAGCCCTAGATGGAATGAAAATAGACTATGTTCCTTTGGATATACATGTTGGAAGTATTGCCATAATGCGGTATATAGAGGAAAGGCAGCCCTTATTGACCCTTCACGGGCACATTCATGAATCAACAAGACTTACTGGAAGGTGGAATCAAAAAATAGGAAAAACATTATCACTCAACGCTGCCCACGATGGTCCCGAATTGGCAATTATCAAATTTGATCTTAATAACTTATATCTTACTGAACGTGTTTTAATATAATATTAATACCCTCCAAATCTCTGTTAATTGGTGTCGCATATATACAGATTTGATGACAATAATTTAGAATAAATATAAATTAAGAAATATGACTTTCGTAATTAAAATAATTTGATCTCATAATGGCTAAGTGAGTATTTTTGAAAAATGGTAATTAATTACTTAAAATTTTAATTATGAGGAATACTTGGATCAATCTATTTATAATCATTTTGCTACTTATTAATGCTTTACATGTATTAAGTCAGGATGCCATGTTTTCAGGCCAATTTCGTCCACGTTATGAGTACCGACATGGGTATAAAACATTAATGCCTGATGATCAAAAAGCTGCCAACTTTGTTTCTCAGCGAACAAGACTTAACTTTAAGTATTCTGATGCGTGGTATAAATTCGGGTTAAGTCTTCAGAATGTTGGTGTATGGGGCGAAACCGGAACATTGAGTACCTCTGATGTAAATGGAATAGCTTTGCATGAGGCCTGGGGTGAGATTATCCTATCAGAAAAATTGTCTTTTAAAGCAGGTCGTCAGGAAATTGTTTATGACGATCACCGCATTTTTGGTAATGTTGACTGGGCACAGCAGGGTAGAAGTCATGATGCAGCCATTATAACTATTAAACCAGAGGATGTGTGCCGGATTGATTTCGGATTTGCTTACAATGCGCGTAGGGAAAGTAATTTTAAAGAAAATTATACATCAAATGAATACAGGACTTTCCAATATTTGCACTTGCAACGTAGGTTTGGTGACTTGGGAGCATCCATTCTGTTTTTAAATAATGGATTACCCTGGATGGATATGGCTGATACTACAGATGCAGGCGACCCCACTGAGAAGATCACTTACAGCCAGACTATCGGTGGACGGTTGACCTACAACAAAAATCAATTTATGGCTAATGGAGCATTTTACTTACAAACAGGAAAGGTTTCAGCTGATACAACTGGAGATAACACAATGGAATCAACACGTGATTTATCAGGGGTTTATTTTGCTGCTGATGTTTCTTTTAAACTAACTAACAATTTCTCAATCGGGGCCGGTTTTGAATACCTGTCTGGAAACAGTATGAAAGATCCATCGGGTAAAGATAAAGCCTTTAAGCCTTTGTATGGCACCAACCATAAGTTTAATGGATGGATGGATTACTTTTATGTTGGAAATCATCTACAATCTGTTGGTCTGTTGGATATCTACATTCCACTTTCATACAAAAAAGATAAATTTTCTGCGTTACTCATCCCGCATTTCTTTCAAAGTGCAGTCGATCCTGTTGGCTTTGATGAAAGTGGTAATCTCCAAGATTTTGATAAAAACCTTGGAACAGAAATAGATTTTACTGTTGGCTATGCCATTTCTCCAGCAGCAACATTTAAGGCCGGGTACTCCCAAATGTTTGCAACTAAATCAATGGAGATACTGAAAGGCGGTAACCGGAAAAATACCAATAACTGGGCATGGGTTATGATCGACCTGAAGCCTACATTCTTTAAATCCGAAAAATAAGCCTTATGCGTGAATTCATTAAAAAACTGTTGCCCCCAAACGGATGGCAGGTACCGGTGGTCATCCTTTTAGGAATTATCATTGGTCTTGGATTATACATCTTTAGAATTTCCAATGCTTCTTCTTATCTATCCGACAATTCTGAAACTTGTATTAACTGCCATGTAATGAATCCCCAATATGCAACATGGGTGCATAGCTCACACAGGGAAGTTGCCAATTGTAACGATTGTCATGTGCCACATAACAATGTACTTAATAAATATTATTTCAAGGCCAAGGATGGATTGCGTCATGCTACCATTTTCACCATGAGAGATGAGCCACAGGTGATTTTTATCAAAGAAGAGGGCAAAGAGGTTGTCCAGCAAAATTGTATTCGCTGCCACGAAAAACTGGTAACAGACAATGCTGGGATAGCTCGATTTGAAACTTCTAAACATTTCCGGATGGAGCGTTCTTGTGTTGAATGTCATAGAGAAACCCCACATGGAAGGGTGAATAGTTTGGCAGCAGTCCCTAATGCTCATATACCTAAATTAAAAACGGTGGTGCCGGGATGGCTCGATAATATAATGAACAAAAAGAAAAAATAACATCTTTAAAACAAGAAAAATGAAATTAAGAAACTGGTTATTATTTATTGCCACTGTGGTAGTAGTTTTTTTCCTAGGTCTGTTGGCCTCGTCAATTATCGAAAGGCGTGCTGAAACAGCGTATGTGTATAAACCACAGGTTAAAATTAATGATTGGGAACCACGCAATGAGGTTTGGGGTAAAAATTTTCAACGTGAGTATCAATCATACATGCAAACAGCTGAAAGCGATTTCAAAAGCAAGTATAATGGTAATGCTATGATTGATATGCTTGAAGTGGATCCAAGGTTAGTCATATTGTGGGCGGGTTACGGGTTCTCGAAAGATTATAATCAAGGTCGTGGTCATGTATTTGCCGTTGAAGATGTAAGAAATTCTCTACGAACCGGTTCGCCAAAAAATGAAAATGACGGCCCAATGCCTAGTACATGCTGGACTTGCAAATCACCGGATGTGCCACGTATGATGAATCAGGCTGGAATTGCTGAGTTTTATAAAGGCAAATGGGCCCGTTTTGGAGGGGAGATTGTTAACCCCATAGGTTGTGCTGATTGTCATGACCCAGAAACCATGAATCTTCAAATTAGCAGACCGGCTCTCATTGAAGCTTTTGAAAGACAGGGGAAGGATATCACTAAGGCCTCTCATCAGGAAATGCGCTCTCTGGTTTGTGCACAATGCCATGTTGAGTATTATTTTAATAAAAATATAGAAGAAGGTGCAGCTTACCTTGTTTTTCCATGGGATAGAGGTTTTACAGCCGAAAATATGGAGGAATATTATGATAATCTCAAATTTGCTGATTGGACACATGCTTTAAGCAAAGCGCCAATGCTAAAAGCACAGCACCCTGGTTATGAGACTTATATGACAGGTGTGCATGCAGCACGTGGCGTGAGTTGTGCTGATTGCCATATGCCCTATAAATCTGAAGGTGGTCAAAAGTTTACAGATCACCATATTCAGAGCCCATTAAACAATGTCACCAATTCATGCCAGGTATGCCACCGTCAGGAAACAACTCAGCTTTTGAAAGATGTTTTCGAGAGGCAGGATCGGATAATTGAAAATCGTGATAAGCTTGAAGAATTATTAGTACGTGTACATGTGGAAGCTAAGAAGGCGTGGGATCTGGGTGCTACAGAAGAACAAATGAAAGGGATATTAATGGATATTCGTCATGCTCAATGGCGCTGGGATTATGCAGCAGCTGCACATGGTGCCTCATTTCATTCACCAATAGAAATCGGTAGAACAATTAGTACAGGGATTACCATTGCCCAGGAGGGGAGGATTAAATTAGCCCGATTGCTGGCAGATTTAGGCTTTAATGAAAAAGTACCATACCCTGATATTACTACCAAAGAAAAAGCACAAGAGTTTATCGGATTGCCGATGGATAAATTAAATGAAGAAAAAGAAGAATTTAAGGAAACTATTTTGCCTAAATGGGATGAAAAAGCAAGGAAAAGGGAAGATGCTTGGGGAGTTAGTTATAACTGAGCAGTATTAAAAATAATAAAAAGTAAAAATTAAATAACTATATTTCCATTATCAAGTATAAATTCTCTTTTCATAAGACGATCTGAAAAATGAGCGGTAAAAAGAGAATTAACTTCCTGGAAATAGCGGAGCGGGTCGATACCTTAATTGATTTGGCCGACGATATATCCGTGATCGATAACTACAGGACAATTGATGTGTTAAAAATGGTAGAAAAAGAATTTGAAGAAATATCTATAACTCTAGATGATTTATCGGACATTGATCTATGCAAGGGCAAGTAGCACGTACCCCATCAAGGTTGTTTACCAGAGTCTCGTACTTTTTCTGTGCTTCAATCAATCTCTTTTCAACTATCGCTAATTGTGATTGTAACTCATAGGAGTTATGCCAGCATTTTATTAGTCTCAAGGTTAATCTTTTAACCTGATTAAATTGATGTAAAACAAATCCCCTTGTTCCCATTAGACGATCCCTGCTCATAATATCAGTAGCTTAAAAAAGAGTTCACATTATATAAAATCGGGAGAAATTGGTATTATTTTACATTTTCGGCAGGAATCTTCGTTGTTAAGCTTATGATGTTTTCCAATAATTTTATTCGGGCATCTTTTTCGTTTAACAGCTTTTCATATAATCCCATTTTATCAGCCTGATCCATTAACTGCTTTTTTAAAAAGCTATTGTCTGAACCCGACAATTTATTTTCAATTGACATTTCCCCTCTTCCCAACAATAACCAATCTGCACTAATATCTGGGAAAAGTTCAAAGATTTTCATCAACTGTTTATGCCCAGGTACCTGCTTTCCGGATAACCACAGGTTAACACTCCCGCGCGTTACATCCAGTTTTCTTGCTAATTCCGACTGGGATATATTTTGCGATTTTATCAACAGCTTAATTCGGTGATCCAGAGACATAATATTAGATAATTGTTAATAGATTGTTAGTTATAATTGCTAATAAAGTTGATTAATAACATACATTTGCACATAGAAATTTGACTTAGCAATTCAATTTCTATTAGGACGAACTATTGCCGGTTAAAACGAAATTTGGATAGATGTAAAGAACTGCAGCAAGTAAGTCCATGTGTTTTTTGCAAATATTCTGGAGACAAAAGTAACGAAATGAACATCAAAAAACAAGGAAAAACAAGCAAAAGTGTTTGTATATAATTAACAAGTATTTGAATTTATTAACAATTAAATGAATTTGTGATGAAAAAAGTATCAATCTACAGTTCTGATTTTGAAAAGCAGGAAGACTGGAAGGAATTTCTTGAAGAGTTGGAATTCGACCATGAAGAAAAAGAAGTGATCCAAGAAGTTGAATTATCCATTAAAACAGCAAAGGCCCCTGATCAGGGTATTGAAGAAAAGATCTATTAAGTAATTAAAAATTCAAATCAAGACAATCAGGTATTTTATAAACGCAATGAAAAAAACAGATCCAACAGACATCATTGGGCAGGATGAAGCGAAAGAAATGCTCGGCTTTAAACCTGCCACACCAAATTCAAACCGAAAAATGAATGCCCTGGTAAGAGCAGGAAAAATTAAGGCATATCAACCTTCTGCCAAAGTAAGGTTCTACAGTAGGGAATCGATACTGGATTACATCATGTCAACCCGCATCCCTTCGGATGAGGAATTCATTCCAGTACGCATAAAATAACAATTTGAAACGGAATAAAATGAAAAACAATGACTTTACAGACAATATTCCCGAGATTGGCCAATTAATTGAAATCACCGGGAAAATGCAATTACTCGAAAGCATTTTCTTGCAAATGCAGCACGTTCAGACCAATCTTAAGCTGGCAATACTTGACAAATTAGAAATTTTCGAGCAGGATAATAGCACTTACCTGGGAACAGATCTTTTGGTACGATACAAAAACAAACACTTCCTCATTAAAGGAATGTTTGGGGAAGGGTCACCACCAGTTTCTATTGTTCAGCTGGAGCACCTGATCGAAATAAAAAGTAAACAAACGAAAGGTACAGAAGGGGAAAAGGCGAAGGCCTGATCCCCTTCTCCTTTTTTGTACAAACAAGAAAAAGCAAAATAAAGCATGC
>ERZ795053.5746-NODE-5746-length-12676-cov-4.578956_pt1 | contig 12676 bp, 15 predicted proteins | sample MGYA00375137_ERZ795053 | MGnify/ENA primary metagenome ERZ795053 (study PRJEB30182, sample SAMN05720284) | activated sludge metagenome | isolation source: Anaerobic digester | place: Hong Kong | collected 2014-12-17 ... | reverse complement strand
TCGCGGCGGTCTCGTAACTCACCGCATCGGGCAAGCGCGCCAGTGTCCGCGCCGGCATGAGCACTTCCTCGCCCAGCCAGCCATCCAGAGTATTGCCGATGTCGGCCTCGAAGTTGTCCTGATACCAGCGCCCATCCTGCCAATTGGCATAGTGACAACCGGTCACGCGATCGCCTACCTTGACGTTCCTCACATCCTCACCAACGGCGATCACCTCGCCCGCGCCCTCCGACAACGGAATCCGTGTCGTCGGCTTCTTGCCGAAAAAGATGTTCTGCGCGATACCGATGTCGCGCGCATTCAGCGAACTGCACGCCACACGCACGAGCGCCTGATCCCGCGCCGGCGTCGGCCGCGGCCGCTCTGCAAAGCGCAGTGTCTCGAGACTCTGCTGCTCCCCGAGCTCGACCACACGGATACGGCCGGTGCTGCGGGCCGCAGGCTTGTTCTGCGCCGACGCCACTGCCGCCGTCGTCAATCCAGCCGCCGCCGCGCCGAGCAATAGCTCACGTCGATTGGTCACTCACGTCTCTCCTTCGGCCAAAGATGGTGCGGTCGATTCACCCAGTACGAGTGCACGCAGGTATTCCGGCGCAACCAGGTGACAGTAGTACACACCGCGAAATCGCTCGGGTGCGAAGCGCCATAACCAGTGCTCGTAGGGCACGTGCAAGGTCTTCGCGAACAAATGCAGCCCGCCGTCGGCGGCCTGCCATACATGCTGATAGTCGGCCACCCACTTGGAGCCCAATACGGAATTCAGGTCGGGCTCCAGCCAGATTCGCGCCAGCGGAATTGCGACTCGCGCCTGTTCTTCTTTCGACATCGCGGCGAACACGTTGCGAACCATGATCGCATTGAGGTCACGACAGGAGAGCTGTGTCGGCCCGGCTGCCTGCGCGCCATATTCATTCTGCAGGTGATCGACGGTCTTCAGCTTGCACGAAATTCGCGTCGGCAACGACTGCCGATCGTCGGCGTACTGCACGAACTGATGAATGCCAAAAGGCGCAATGCTCGTCTTGGATTTCTTGAACGACTCGAAGTCCCCATGCAACTCGACAGTGGGTGTCTCGGTCGTATCGGCCATCAGGTACTGCGCGGCGAGACAGAAGGCCGCGTTGGTTCGCAGCAGGGCCGAGCCGCCGGCAGTATGGGCATGGGTGACGTGCAAAGCGCCGAGCGTCAAAACCGTTGCCGCCGCGGCAACTCGCGCGCGAAAATGGATCCCCCTCAACAACATCGTGCAGCCCCACGTTCGGCCTGGGAACAGCGCGACAATCTAGCAGAACCATGACGAAGTCGTCCGCCAGTCCCACACCCCCCGCGATTCGCATCGGTCGTCAGACAGCTGGCCGTGGCGGCAAAGGCGTGACGGTGATCGTTGGCGTGCCGCTGCCTGGACCGCAACTCGAAGCGCTGTGCACCACCCTCAAGAGGAAATGCGGCTGCGGCGGTGCCGTGCGCGCTGGCACCATCGAGATCCAGGGCGATCAGCGCGATCGTCTGGTCGCCGAAATGCTGGCGCTCGGCTATCGCGACGTGAAGAAGGCTGGCGGCTGACCAGGTGCTCAACGACCCTGCACGCCGCCGGTCAGCACGATGCGCATGGCTTGCTCCACAGTGAGATCGGTCGCTTCGATCTCCGACCGCGGCAGATACACCGTATAGCCGCCGATCTGGTAGCTCATCGGCAGATACACGGCGACGATGTCATCGCCAGTGACTACGCCGAGCGAACTCGCCTGCTCCTGCGTCACGAAGCCGACGACCCGCCCGGGGCCAAAAGCCACTGTCACCACGCGTTCGAGTTCGCGCTTGCTCGCATCGGTGTTGACCAGCCGCGTCATGTCGCGAATGGCACTGTACACAGTCTTGACGACCGGTACCCGCAACAGCAGTCGCTCGCCATAGCCCAGTACGCGCCGCACGAGAAATGCGTTGACGGCAAGACCGACCACGAACAACAGCACGAAGCCGGTGATCAGGCCGAGCCCAGGCCAGTAGTTAGCGTCGTCGATCACCCATTTGATGGGCACCGACAACACGGCCTCGGCGGTTACCCCCAACCAATAGATGAAATAGACCGTGAGCCCGATCGGCAGGATCGTGACCAGGCCCTTGAGAATGACGCGGCCGAGCTTGCGCATGAAGCCGCTCGTATCTGCTGCACTCAATTCGGTTTCGCAAAGCGCAGTGTCATGCGATCCGATTCACCGATGGCATCGTACTTCGTACGATCGAAGTTCGGGTCAGCGGGCTTGCCGAAAGGCGCCGTGAGGCGCGTGGGCGGCAAGGTCCAGACGCCAAAGGGATGGTCCTTGGTGTCCTTTGCGTTGGCATTCACCTGCGATTTGGCCTGCAGCCGGAAACCCGCCTTTTCCGCCTGCTCGATCACATAGGCTTCAGTGACGTAACCGGTCGGCGCCTTCGGATCCTGCGGTCCGGGGTTGGCGCGATGCTGCTCGATCGCGAGGATGCCACCGGGCTTCAGGATCTCGAAAATGCGTCGCAGATAGGTCTCCTCGGCGCCACCGCGCATCCAGCCGTGGAAAGACCGGGACACCAGCACGAAATCGAATGTGTTGGCGGGAGGCAAGGCCGATGTGCTGCTCCAGTTGATCACCTTGACCGGGCCATAGGTTGCCGTATCGCTGTACTTCTCCTCGAACGCGGCCCGCTCCTTGCGGGCATTCTCCGAAACCTTCGGGTCATCCAGATCCGCACCTGTCGCGTAGAACTCGCCACCCGTCATTTTCGCGTAAGGCGCCAGTATCTCCGTCCACCAGGAGGCCCCGCCTGGATTCACTTCCAGGATCGTCATGCCTGGCCGCAGCCCCCAGAACCGCAGCGACTCGGCGGGATGGCGCGCCGCGTCCCGCGCCTTCGCCTCAGCCGAACGCCAGTTGCCGTCGACGGCCGCACGCAATGCATCACTGTTGCTCATTGCGCCACTGGTAGACGCCGCGCAGGCAGACAGGCTGAGCAGCGCAATGCCGCAGACGACTAACAGCATGGATCGGATCGACTGTTTCATGAAAATCCCCTCAGGTCATCTGCAGCAGTAACTCGGCTGTCGGCTCGGGGTGCGTCATCATCGGCGCCCTTGGATACGGAAACTCGATGAAATCCCAACCCGGCTGGCGCTTGGCCGGCCCGTACATGAACTCGCTCGACTGGGCGAATTCCTGCCCGGTGCACAGCACGTAGCTTTTCGGCAAACCAGTATACCCACCATTTCGCACGATGAGGTCCTCCGACCAACCGCGCGCGGGATGAGGCGTAATGCGCCGCCGCGCCCACTCCGCATTGGCCTCGTCGCCCTCTGGAACGAGCATTTTCATCGGATACTCGGCGAAGAAATCCATCTGGTAACCGTCGATGAACTTGGCCTGTCGTTTGCGCCAGTACTCGGGCAAAGCGCCATCCGGGTCCTTCTTCACGCCAGACATGCGTTCGCCGTCGGGTACCAGCGCATCGAAATAGACGAGACGACGGATGCGGCCACGCATCTGGTCGGCCACGCCGGTAATCGTGATGCCGGCAAACGAATGGCCGACGAGGATCACTTGATCGAGTTCCTCGTATTCGATCAGGTTGACCACATCGGTGATGTGCGTATCGAGGCCGATGTCGCGGCTCATCAGGTGCTTGCGGTCGCCGCAACCGGTGAGCGATGGCGCGTGGACCTCGTGCCCAGCTGCCTGCAGGATTCGGCGCACGCGCTGCCAGCTCCAGCCACCCAGCCAGGTGCCATGCACGAGGACGTAGTTCTTCCGTTCAGACGGCGCCGCTGCAGCAGTCTGCGCAGCGGCTTGCGGGCCGGGCACAGCGGTGGCAGCGACCGCTGCAGCCGCAGAAGTGAGCAATTTTCTCCGATCCAAGCGAATCTCCAGGATTGCAGTCGCCGCGCGCGCCTGAATTGAATAATACTGCAGTCGTACCGCAGAGGGACAAATAGTGAACCGACGAGACGCAATGCATAGCCTGTTAGGCGCAAGCCTGACGGCGGGCTCCAGTTGGGCGAGTTCCGCAGCGCACCGCACCGCGCGCTCGGTTACTATTCCGACTAACGATCCGGCTTTCGCGCTGCGCACGATCGGTCGCCTGCAAGGCGATCTGTCTGGGCAGACGACTTACACCTACAATGCAGGTTTCGTGTACGGCATCGTGCCGGACAGCAGCCTCGCGCCGGGGGAATTCGGCCGATTGCTCTATCAGGTGGAGGGCTGCACCAAGCGGCGCTCGCGCGCATTGTCCGACGGCAGCATCGAAGATAGCTCGCGTAGCTGGATGGTGTATCGCAGTGCGGCAACCGGCGCGTATCTCGACAGCTACGTCAACCCCTACACTGATAAAGAGATCGCCGTACCGCGCGTGCGTGGCGGGCCGGCAAAATTACGCCTGACGGTGCACGGACCAGTCGTTCCGAACGCGGCACGCATAGAAAGCACCGCATTCGGCGCGCCTCTTCGCCTGCATTGGCGTGACGACGGCCAGCGCGTGTGGATTTCGCGGCACACCGCGTCGGCAATCCGCTCGAGCGAGGGTGGCATACGGCAGGAATTCTCCATCGACGCCTGGGTGTGCGCGCGCGACGAACTGCTCGACCCGCGTGCAACACACCTGCCATCTACTTACACGTGGACCAGTCATACCAACTGGCAGAACTGGTTACAGATGAAAGATCATCCTGGTTATTCGCTCTGGCAGATCGACGCGCAGGTTCTGCCGGACAAGCAGAATCTGCCGGACCGGCTGTTGCGCCGCCTCGAGGCGGTCGCGCCCGGCGAGATCGACCAGCCGCTCGAGTGACGCGTTATGATGCGCGCGTCGAGCTACCGGGAGAACTGATGAAGAATCGTGAATTTGGCGCGCCGCGCGTGCCCTACCTGCGTAGCGCCATACGCGCAGTGATCGGATTGGCCATCGGCTTCGGCCTCGTGGGATTCGCGCCGGCGGCGGACTCCGCGAACGCGCCGGGGGGCGCACGCACGCAGAGCCCCGCCGAGGGCAAGCTCGATTTCAAGGACATCTCTGGCTGGCTGCCGGGCGCCTACGACAACGAGCCGCAGCGGTTCTTTCTCGAGGGAATGAAACGCGACGGCGATGCACCGGCCCGAACGCATGTAACGATCCGCGCCTACGAAGGCGACACGAAGAGCGGCCGGTTTCTGGTCGAAGAACGCGACGGCAGCGAGCACGACGCGATCGCGCGTCGCGCACTTTGGCAGTTGGTCGTCGACGATCACTCGCATTTCGTGCACATGATGGTCACGCCTGCCGACGCAACCGGTGCGGCCACGAGCGCTGCGGGCAATTGCAGCATCCACTGGACACGCGAGGCAGCGATATTCCGCGGGACGCCCGCTGCCGGATGTGCACGATCGGCCGGTACCGGGCTTGCTTCACGCGGCAAGTTGTTGTTGAGCGCGGACGAACTCTGGGTCGACGACTCCGCCGCGCCAGTCGCCAGCACACTGCTGAAGGCTGCAAGCTACGATTGCTTCGTCGCAGTACGGCTGGCGAACGGCAAACCCCACGCGATGACTGGCCTTACCCTGCACGATCGCGGTGGCAGCATCGCGCTCGTAACACCCGAGGAGCCAGCACGCCAACTCACGCTCATCCTGCGCCGCGGTCTGTGGCCCTCGAACTCCGGCAACAATTTCACGCAGCTGCTCAGTGTCTATCTGTACGAAGCTGGCAAGGCAAATACTCTGGCGAACGGCTGGACAGCGGGCCACGCCGACAGAGTGGGCTTCGGCGTGGGTGACGAACTGCCCGGTGGCCAGCAGGCCAGCGCACGCTGCAAGAAGATCTCGTCCGCCGGCGATTGAGCGGGTGAGCGCGGACGCCGACACAGCCAGAGCTTAGGCACGGAACGTCCTGCTTCAAGCTTTTCGAACGGGGCAGGCTACTTGCCGGCGGCGTTCTCGACGGCGCGCCACACCCGCAGAAAATTGCCACTCCATAGCTTGCCGATGTCGCGCTCGCTATAGCCGCGCTCGAGTAGCTCGGCGGTGAGGTTCGGCGCTTCGGCCGCGCTGTTGTAGCCGATGACGCCACCACTATGCTCCATGTCGGTCGATACGCCCACGTGATCGATCCCTATCAACTGCACGGCGTAGTCGATGGAATCGACCAGATCCGCCACGGAAGCCCCGGCGCTCGCCCAGCGCTCCCGATAGCCCTGCATCGCTTGCGCGAACGCCGGCAGCTTGTCCTTGGACAGTTTCGAAAATCCGTCCGTGAAAGTCTTCAGCCCAAAGCTCTGTTCGATCGCCGCCAGATCGTCTTGTTGCGCGCGCGACGGGTTCTTGAGGTACAGGGGAAACGCGACGATGTGCACCACGCCGCCCGCGGCAGCGATCGCGCGCATCTCGTCATCGGACAGATTGCGCGAGGTATCGACCTTGGCTTTCACACCGACGTGCGTTGCGACGGGCGGTGCTCGCGACAGGGCGATCGTCTGCATCAAAGCCTGACTCGTGAGCTGTGACACGTCGACGATGATCCCCAGCCGATTCGTCTCGGCGATCGCTCGTCGTCCGAGCGCGGTGAGCCCACCCTGCTCGCCTTCCCGGTCGTCGAGCTTTTCCAGCGGACGATTGCTGTCGGCGAACTGATTGTTACCCGCGTGCGTGAGCGCAACGATGCGCAGCCCGCGCTGATAAAGTCCCTGGAGCCACTCGACGTCCTCGCCGTAGGCCGACGCGTTGACCATGGAAAGCACGACGAAGTGCTTGCCGGATCTCACGATCCTAGGCACATCCGCCGCACGCCGCGCGAGGACGATGCGATCAGGATACGTCCGCAGCATCTTTTCGATCGCTGCCAGTTTCGTGTCCATCTCGGCGCGCATCTTCGCGTAGTTCTCCGGCGTGCGTGTGGTCTGCCACGCGAACAGCACGAAGGCCGCGCCATCCAGCCCGCCGGCATCCATCTTCGGCAAGTCCACTTGCATCGTCGTGTCTTTGCCCACGTCCTTGTCGGCGCTCATGAAGTCGAGTGGAATATCCATCTGCGCATCGAACGTGATGACGCGCTCGTGCACATTGCCGACGGTTGCGCATCCCGATAGCGCAACGGCGAGTGCCGTGATGCCAAACACTCTCTTCAATCGGGGTAGATACTGTTGTATAGGTCCTACTCGTCTTCGCCCGGCTCATCATCCGCGGCGAACAGGTGCCGATGGAACCGCTCCGGCGCGTTCAGGAAATCACGTGAAAGCCTGAAGTGTTCGGTTTCCTGATAGGTCACTTCGGTCATTAAACCATTATCGAGACTCAGAATGCGCGCTCCCGGTAGCGTCATCAGCATCGGTGAATGCGTCGCAATGATGAACTGCGCCACTTTCGCGGTGCTGAGCTGATACAGCACTTGCAGAAACGCCAATTGCCGTTGCGGCGACAATGCTGCTTCCGGCTCGTCCAGCAGATACAAACCATCTTCGAATCGATGCCGAAACAATTCAAGAAAGGCTTCGCCGTGAGACTGCTCATGCAGCGACTTACCACCGTAAGCCAGGAAGGTGCTACCAACCTCGTCGAGATAGGTAGCAAAGTTGAAGAACGTCTCGGCGCGCAGAAAGAACCCGCCGCTCACCTTCTGACGCCACGCCAAGCGCAGCGCGCGACCGAGGGCGTGACCGTCCGCTCCCTCTGCGAAGGAGCGGTCGACGTTGCCACCTATCGCGTTGAAACCCGCCGCCCAGGCCAGCCCCTCCAACAACGTGGACTTTCCCGAGCCGTTTTCGCCAACAAAGAACGTCACCGGTGTCGTGAGCTCGAGATCCAGGCGATGCTGCGCCAATAACGGCAGCGTGAAAGGAAACGTGCCGGGCGCTACTCGATCACCCAGCAGCGTGGCATGAGTGAGAAAGGGACTGCCAGGCAAGACGCGGCCTTGGCGCTGCTTGGATCTCGGCATGGATTGCGCTCCCGGCTAATCACAATGTCCGTTGTCAGCTGCAATGAATCATTGCGGCTCGTCCTTGCGACGATTCACCTGCCACCCAAGACGCGCACTTATGCAGCCAGCGGTAAACGCCCAGGCAAGCGTGGCTGGAAGGATGAAGAAGGGGAGATCGAGACCTCTGCGAGAGAAATGCGCCGCAGTGTAGCTCCAGCTGCCCAGCATAACGACCGCAAAAAATAGACTGACTGCTACGTTGAGTCGACGAACAGCTTTGCTAAGAGAAAACTCACGAACGGCCAAAAGGCCCGCGACCAGAAACGGGATGACGCCCAGTATGGCAACTACTGCGGAGCCTGGATCAGCCAAGCCCACCAGCAGCCAAATGCCGGCCAGCAATCCTGCGAACTCCAAGCCGGCGCGCAGCACGTTCATTCACCTCCCTAAGCGATACGGCGTCGCAACACTGCTACGCCAAGCGGCTCGTCGCACATACTGTGAAGTCATGAATCTGGTTAGCCGCTGGGATCGCCAAGGCTGGTTGATGGCGAGCACAACCGCAAACGCGCATTGCAGGCGCCGCAGTGTCTCCCCAGAAATCGAAAGAATCGTGACCACGGGAATGGGGATGCGGGTCGAACCAATCCAGAGGACCGCCTTGCTCAGCGGTGTTTCCCGTAAAACGACGAGTCCCACGACCAAGAATGGAATGGGAAAGACTGCTGCCACGACGGCGGATTCTGGATCAACGATTGTCATCAGCAGCCAGACACATACCAACATCGCGACAACTTGAAGGCCCGCTTGCATTACGAGCGCGTAGATCTGAATCGATCGATGAGCTGTCGCGTATTGTTAGTCAATTCAGATCATCATTCCGGCGATTCTTCCGCGGCATGAATCGCGTACTGATACAGCTTGCCGCGAATGCAACAGCGAGAAAGGGTGAGAGAGCATAGAAAGGCAGGTCATGTCCCTTGCGAAATGCGGAATACACGATGAATCCCCAGTTACCTAACATAACAACCGTGAAGAACACTTTGGCAATTGCGGGCACCAATCTCGCGGCTTTGCTCAATGATCCCTGCCGCATTGCCAATAGTCCCGCTACGAGAAACGGGATGGGAGCAATCACTGCGACCGCAGCCGAACCTGCATCGACCGCACTCATCAAAAACCAAATACACCCCAACAACCCAGCGAACTCCAAGACAGCGCGCATTACACCGTTTCTCGAAGGAACGGACTCATCGGCGGGCGGTTAGTGCGCCAAGCAGTTAGATGGGTACTTGGCGAGGTCCTGCATCTGACCAAGGGTTGGCGTCGCCAGGGTAAGCTGCTTACCTGGCCTGACGACAAGCATTCCACCGTAACCCGCTCCAGCTCGAGCTCCGGACATACCCATCGAGTCAACTTCCCATAGCGGCCCGGGAGCATCTGTCCACAATCCAAACGAAGGACCCCAGCCAGCATTCGCTTAAGTATGGAGCATGTGATCGCTAGCGACGACGACGGCACGCGGTGCGAACACTTCGATGCGGGCGAAGTTGCGGTCCTCCACACCCAGATCGCGCAAGAGCTAAATCCATGGAGATGCTGTTGCGGTAGCGGCACGTTGGAACTGATCACGATCCTCGACCAGGAAACGCGGATCAGGCGGACCAACGCTTCCTCACTGTTGCCCAAGAACCGCGCTTCGCCTTTCATCATCACCATAACTTGCTGATTTGCTTGGAGCGGGTGATGGGAATCGAACCCACGTTAGCAGCTTGGGAAGCTGCAGTTCTACCATTGAACTACACCCGCGCACGGTGAGCCGGCCGGTTATCTGGGAGAATAGCCATCCCCTCGTCGAACGACAACCACCGGCCGATGGCGCAGCTCTCCTCCGCGGCACGCGAAGCATTTCCCGACCACCTGATAGCGATGGCCCTGCCGATGGAGTCGCGCGGTCTGCTCGAGCGCGCCGGCGCGCCGCTCCTTTATACGGGCGTCGGCAAGCTGCTGGCGGCCATGGCGCTGACGCGGCGCCTGGCCGATTATCGACACGCGGGCGTACCGATGCCGCTGGTCGTCAATCTGGGCACGGCGGGCAGTCGTCACCTGCCGTCGGGATCGCTGGTGGCGTGCCACCGTTTCATGCAGCGCGACATGGACGTCAGCGGCCTGGGCTTTGTGCGTGGCGAGACACCCTACGACGAGGTGCCGCCGACGATCGAGATGCCCGAACACTTCCACACTCTGCCGCACTGTGTCTGTTCGACTGCGGATTCGTTCGCCACTCACGAGCACGCGATCGATGGCGACGTGGTAGTCGATATGGAAGCGTTCGCACTGGCGCGGGTCTGCGTGGCCGAGGGCGCGCGCTTCGCCTGCGCCAAGTACGTGACGGACGGCGCGGATGGTACGGCCGGCAACGACTGGCGTACGGCGCTCGAAGGCGCCTCGCTCGCGTTCGCCGCGCTGTATGCGACCATGCCGCGATGAACAACGTCCATCACCGCTCGATCCGCAGCTTCGTGGTGCGCGCGGGGCGCACGACGGCGGGGCAGGCGCGGGCACTGGCGGATCTCTGGCCTGTGTATGGCATCGAGTTCTCGCCGCAGCCCCTGGATCTCGACGTGGTATTCGGCCGGCATGGGCCACGCGTCGTCGAGATCGGCTTTGGCAACGGCGAGCACCTGGCAGCACTCGCCGCTCAGCACCCCGAGCGGGACTACCTCGGCATCGAGGTTCACCGTCCGGGCGTCGGCCATCTTATGTTGTTAGCCGAGGCGAATCGATCGACCAACGTGCGCGCCATCTGTCACGACGCGGTGGACGTGCTCGCGGAGCAGATACCGCCGGCCTCGATCGACGAGCTGCTGATCCTGTTTCCAGATCCCTGGCACAAGAAGCGCCATCACAAGCGGCGCTTGATCCAGCCGGAATTCGTGAATCTGGCGGTCGCGCGGCTCAAGCCCGGTGGCGTGCTGCGGCTCGCCACGGACTGGCAGCCGTACGCCGAGCAGATGCTGGAAGTTCTGCGTAACAACTCGTCCCTGGCAAACCTCTCGCCGACCAACGACTGGATGCCTCGCCCGGATGAGCGCGCGCCTACCCGCTTCGAGAAGCGCGGCGCACGGCTGGGGCACGGCGTCTGGGATCTGGCGTTCGAGCGGCGCGCCTGACGCGGCAGGCCGCCGGGCACGGGGCATACTTGCATTTGTCTCCTTCAGGACTCAATATATGCATTTAATGAGTCTTGAAAGATACAAAAATGCCAACCCCCACGTTACCATCGAACGCTGTCCGACGAGCATTGCGCAAACTGGGTGCCGACATCAAGGATGCGCGCCGACGGCGCAAGCTGACGACGACTGTCGTGGCCGAACGTGCGTTCACCACACGCAAGAGCTTGCAACGCGTCGAGCAAGGCGATTTCGCTGTCAGCAGTGGCATCTATGCGTCGGTATTGCTCGCGCTTGGCATGCTCGAGCGCCTGGCTGATCTCGCCGATCCTGCGACGGACGAGCTCGGCCTAGCACTCTCTGCCGCGGATCTGCCGCAGCGTGTTCGCACGCCGAAGCGATGAGCGCCATCGAGGTACATATTTCGCTCGAGGGTGAGACGCACAGAGTTGGCACCCTGTTCCGACAGGCCGCTCGTGGTCGCGAATCCGTGACATTTCAGTATCACGCCGATTGGCGTCGACATCCGGCGGCGTTCTCGCTCGAGCCGAGTCTTGCCGTCGGAGAGGGCACGTTTCATCCAGACGGCGGCCGAGAGATGTTTGGTTCGATCGGCGACTCCGCGCCGGACACTTGGGGCCGACGACTCATGCAGCGCGCGGAGCGCCGCCGAGCCCACGCCGAAGGCCGCACACCCCGGACGCTCCACGAATCTGACTACCTGTTAGGCGTGACGGATGTTGCCCGGATGGGAGCGCTGCGTTTCAGACTGCCTGAAGACCCGGAGTTTCAGCGGCCGATCAACACGGGGGTACCGGGCTTTGTCCAGCTTCCACGGCTGCTCGCAAGTTCAGAGCGCATCGAGCGCGACCAGGCGACAGACGAGGACATCGCAATGATTTTTGCGCCTGGCTCGTCACTCGGGGGCGCTCGTCCCAAAGCCTCGGTCATCGACAAGAGCGGCGCGCTGGCCATCGCCAAGTTCCCGCGGCCGAGTGACGACTACAGCATGGAAACCTGGGAGCACATCGCGTTGTCGCTCGCGGCGCAAGCCGGGATCTCGACCCCGCGCCATGAGCTTCTGCGTGTCGGCGATCAGCCGGTACTCATCTCGTGGCGCTTCGATCGAGCCGGGGCGGTACGAATTCCGTTTCTGTCTGCCATGTCCATGTTGCAAGCGCGCGACGGGGAGCGCGCCAGCTATCCGGAAATCGTCGACAGCCTGGTTCAACACGGCGCTCGTACACAAGCGGACTCGGTCGAGCTGTTTCGGCGAATGCTCTTCAATATTCTGATATCCAATGTCGACGATCACTTGCGCAATCACGGCTTCCTCTGGTCCGGTCGCTCAGGCTGGAGTCTGACGCCCGTCTACGACCTGAATCCTACTCCCGTCGATCTAAAGCCGCGTATCCTGACGACTAACATAAGCCTGGAGGAGGCAACATGCTCGCTGCAGCTGGCGCTCGATCAAGCGGGGCTGTTCGGCATTCCAGCACCGGACGCGATCAGCATCGCGGCTAGCGTTGGCCGGGCCGTTGCAGAATGGCGCAAGCTGGCTGCCAGAATAGGCGAAAGCCCGGCTCGCA
>ERZ795053.5745-NODE-5745-length-12677-cov-8.197275_pt1 | contig 12677 bp, 10 predicted proteins | sample MGYA00375137_ERZ795053 | MGnify/ENA primary metagenome ERZ795053 (study PRJEB30182, sample SAMN05720284) | activated sludge metagenome | isolation source: Anaerobic digester | place: Hong Kong | collected 2014-12-17 ... | reverse complement strand
GCAGCGTGCTGCTGCTCATCAACCCCGCGGCCGACGCGTGCCGCTTCCGCCTGCCCGCGGGCCAATGGACACCGGCCTTCGACAGCACCCGGGCCGACGGCAGCCCGGCAGCGCACGCCCCCGGCCACGAAGCGAATCCCGTCGAGCACACGCTGCCCGCGCGCGCCGTGCTCGTCCTGCTCCAATCCGCAGAACAACACCAGGAGTCCTGATCATGCCTGCCGAAGCTGCCAACCGACGACGGATCCTCACGCGCAGCACCCTCGCCCTCGTGCTCGCCGGCGGGCGCGGCTCGCGCCTGCGCGATCTCACCAACGTGCGCGCCAAGCCGGCGGTGCACTTCGGCGGCAAGTTCCGCATCATCGACTTCGCGCTGTCGAACTGCATGAACTCGGGCCTGCGCCGCATCGGGGTGATCACCCAGTACAAGTCGCACTCGCTGCTGCGCCACCTGCAGCGCGGCTGGAGCTTCCTGCGCAACGAGATGGGCGAGTTCGTCGACCTGCTGCCGGCGCAGCAGCGCACCGACGAGGAACACTGGTACCAGGGCACCGCCGACGCGGTCTTCCAGAACCTGGACATCATCCGCAACTCCACCCCGCCCGACTACATCGTCGTGCTCGCCGGCGACCATGTGTACAAGATGGATTACTCGATCATGCTCGAGGACCATGTCGCGAGTGGCCGTGGCGTCACCGTCGGCTGCATCGAGGTGCCGCGCGAGGAGGCCAGGGCCTTCGGCGTGATGGCGATCGACGAGCGGCGCCACATCACCGCCTTCGTCGAGAAGCCCGCCGACCCGCCGCCGATGCCGGGCAACCCGGAGCTGTCGCTCGCCAGCATGGGCATCTACGTGTTCTCGGCCGACTACCTCTACCACCTGCTCGAGGACGACGCGAGGAATCCGGACTCCAGCCACGACTTCGGCAAGGACCTGATCCCGCGCGCGGTGGCCGAGCACCAGGCGCTCGCCCACCCGTTCACGCTGTCGGCAATCGCCACCCCGCCCTTCTCCGGCCCCTACTGGCGCGACGTCGGTACGGTCGATGCCTACTGGGCGGCCAACCTCGACCTCGCTTCGACCACGCCGGCGCTCAACATGTACGACAAGGACTGGCCGATCTGGACCTACCAGGAGCAGCTGCCGCCGGCCAAGTTCGTCCACGACCTCGACGGCCGCCGCGGCGAGGCGATCAACGCGCTGGTGTCGGGCGGCTGCATCGTTTCGGGCTCGACGGTGCGCGAGTCGGTGCTGTTCTCCAACGTGCTCGTGCGCTCCTACAGCACGATCGAGGAGGCGGTGGTGCTGCCCGATGTGCAGATCAACCGCCATTGCCGCCTCAAGAAGGTGGTCATCGATCGCCGCTGCGTGATCCCCGAGGGCACCGTGATCGGCGAGGACGCCGAGGGCGATGCGCGCCGCTTCCACCGCACCGAGGGTGGCGTGGTGCTGGTGACGCGCGAAATGCTCGACCGACTCTGAGCCGGGGGACGAGACGATGCGGATCCTTCAGGTTTGTGCCGAGATCTTCCCGTTGCTGAAGACCGGCGGGCTGGCCGACGTCGCGGGGGCGCTGCCACCGGCCCTGGGCGCGCTCGGGGCCGACGTACGGGTATTGCTGCCCGGCTTCGACGCCATCCTCGCCGGGCTGGAGTCGCCCGTCGAAGTCGCCCGCCTGCAAGCGCCGGGCGAGATGGGGAGCCACCCCGCGCGCCTGCTGCGGGGGCGCCTGCCCGCGGCCGGCGTCGACGCCTACGTGATCGACGCCCCGGGCTGGTATCGGCGCGCGGGCGGCCCCTACGCCGACGCCGGGCAGCAGTCCTACGCCGACAACCACCTGCGCTTCGGCCTGCTCGGCTGGACCGCGGCCGGGCTCGCGCAGGGGCTGGACGCGTCCTGGCAGCCCGAGGTGGTGCACGCGCACGACTGGCACGCCGGCCTCGTCCCCGCCTGGCTGCAGGCCGCGGCGACGAGGGGGCGGCCGTTGCCGGGTTGCGTGTTCACGGTGCACAACCTCGCCTACCAGGGCATGTTTCCGCGCGCCTGCTTCGATGCGCTCGGGCTGCCGGCGCATTTCTTCTCGATCCATGGGGTGGAGTTTCACGGCCAGCTCAACTTCATGAAGGCGGGGCTGTACTACGCCGAGCGTGTCACCACGGTGAGCCCGAGCTATGCGCGCGAGATCCAGGGGCCGGAACAGGGCTGCGGGCTGGACGGACTCTTGCGCGCCCGCGCGCATGAGCTCTCGGGCATCCTCAACGGCGTCGATGCGGCGGTGTGGGATCCGGCCACGGACGCGCTGCTGCCGGCGCGCTACATGGCGGACGACATGGCAGGCAAGGCGCGCTGCCGCAGCGCGCTGAGGCGCGAGCTCGGGCTGGCGGTCAAGGCAGACGGCCCGCTGTACTGCGTGGTGAGCCGGCTCACCGAGCAGAAGGGCCTGCACCTGGTGCTGCACGCGCTGCCCGCGCTGCTGGCGGGCGGCGGCCAGTTCGCCCTGCTCGGCAGCGGCGACGCCGGTCTGGAGGCCGCCTTCCGCGACGCGGCCGCGGCGACGCCGGATGCGGTGGCGGTGCGTCTCGGCTACGACGAGGCCTTCGCCCACCGCCTGATCGCCGGCAGCGACGTGATCCTGGTGCCCTCGCACTACGAGCCCTGCGGGCTGACCCAGCTCTACGGCCTCAAGTACGGCACCCTTCCCTTGGTGCGGCGTGTCGGTGGCCTGGCCGACACGGTGGCCGACACACGACTCGAGACGCTGGACACCGACGCCACCGGCTTCGTCTTCGAGGAGTTCTCCGCCGCTGCGCTCGAGCGCACGCTGCAGCGCGCGCGCGCCCTCCACCGCCGCCCGGCCGAATGGCGACGCGTGCGCGCCCGCGGCATGGCGCAGGACTTCGGCTGGGCCCGCGCCGCCGCCGACTACCTCGCCCTCTACCGCGGCCTCATGCCAATGTAGGAGCGCCGGCAGGCCCGCAGGAGCGCTCGCCGACGCACAACGCCGCCCAAGCGCAGCATTCGCGCCTGCCGGCGCTCCTACAGGAAACCATCATCGCTCGAAGGGGGGGCGAGCACCGAACCCTCGCCGCTCCTGGAGGAGACCATCGAGTCCTCGCCGCCTCCTGTAGGAGCGCCGGCAGGCGCGAAGGAGGCTGCACCGACGCGATTCGCATGTGCGAAGGCCCGATTCGCGGCTGCCGCCGCTCCTACACGAGCCCATCCCGGCTCGGTGGGTGGCACGAACATCGAGCCCGCACCGCTTCCTGTAGGAGCGCCGGCAGGCGCGAAGGAGGCCTCGCCGACGCGCAGCGCCACCTTGCGGTCTGCTTCGTCGCGCCTTCCCTTGCGAAAGGCCTAAAATACCGGGTTTCGCCTCCGCGCGTCATGTGCCGCGCGCGGGCGCCACCCGTTTCCCGGAACGCCAGCGAATTCTCATGGATCTTGCCCAGTTCACCCTGCAGTACGACCGCCCGAGCGACGACGTAGACTCCCTCAAGCGCGCGATCGCCAACAAACTGATGTACCAGATTGGCAAGAACCCGGATTCCGCCCTCCCGGAGGACTGGCTGCATGCGGTCGCCTACACCGTGCGCGACCACCTGGTCGAGCGCTGGATGAAGACCACCCGCGCGAGCTATGCGCAGGACGTCAAGCGCGTCTATTACCTGTCGATGGAGTTTCTCATCGGCCGCAGCCTGGGCAACGCCATGCTCGCGCTCGAGCTCGCCGGCCCGGTGCGCGAGGCGCTGCGCGCGCTCGACATCGACCCCGATAGCCTGCCCGAGCTCGAGCCCGACGCCGCGCTCGGCAACGGCGGCCTCGGCCGCCTGGCGGCCTGCTTCCTCGACTCGATGGCGACGCTCGGCGTTCCCGGCTTCGGCTACGGCATCCGCTACGACTACGGCATGTTCCGCCAGCAGATCGTCGACGGGCAGCAGGTCGAGGTGCCCGACTACTGGCTCACCCACGGCAACCCGTGGGAGTTCCCCCGCCCCGAGATCCGCATGCGCATCCGCTTCGGCGGCCACCTGCAGGAGGACGGCGGGCGGGTGCACTGGGTGGGCACCGACGACGTGCTGGCCATGGCCTACGACTCGATCATCCCCGGCTACGGCACCGAGGTGACCAACACGCTGCGCCTGTGGTCGGCGCGCGCGACCGAGGAGATCGACCTCTCGGCCTTCAACCGCGGCAACTACTTCGGCGCGGTGGAAAGCAAGAACCACTCCGAGAACGTGTCGCGCGTGCTCTATCCCGACGATTCCACCCTGGAAGGCCGCGAGCTGCGCCTGCGCCAGGAGTATTTCTTCGTCTCCGCGAGCCTGCAGGACATCGTGCGCCGCTACCGCGTCGGTCACAGCGACTTCGACGCCCTGCCCGACAAGGTCAGCATCCACCTCAACGACACCCACCCGGTGCTCGCGGTGCCCGAGCTGATGCGCCTGCTGGTCGACGAGCACGGGCTGGCGTGGGCACACGCCTGGGCGCTGTGCCGGCGGGTGTTCTCCTACACCAACCACACCCTGATGCACGAGGCGCTGGAGACCTGGCCGCTGGAGATGCTCGGGCGCGTGCTGCCGCGCCATCTGCGCATCATCTTCGACATCAACGCGCACTTCCTCGCCGAGCTCAACGCCGAGCTCGGGCCCGACGTCGAGCGCATGCGCCGCATGTCGCTGATCGACGAACAGGGCGAGCGCCGCGTGCGAATGGCCTACCTGGCGATCGTCGCCTCGCATTCGGTCAATGGCGTGTCGGCGCTCCATTCGGCGCTGATGCGCGAGTCGATCTTCGTCGACTTCGCGCGCGTGTGGCCGCAGCGCTTCAACAACAAGACCAACGGCGTCACCCCGCGGCGCTGGCTGGCGCACGCCAACCCGGGGCTGGCGGCGCTGATCGACAGCCGCATCGGCCCGGGATGGCGGCGCGACCTCGAGGAGCTCCACGGCCTGCGTGCGCACGCCGACGACGCCGACTTCCTGCACACGCTGCGCGCGGTGAAGCAGGCCAACAAGCTGCGCCTGGCGCAGTGGATCGGCCGGCATTGCGGACTCCACGTCGATCCCGCGGCGCTCTTCGACGTGCATGTCAAGCGCATCCACGAGTACAAGCGCCAGCTGCTCAACGTGCTGCACCTGGTGAGCCGCTATCAGCGCATCCTCGCCGAGCCGGACGCCGAGCACGTGCCGCGGGTGGCGATCTTCTCGGGCAAGGCGGCCTCGGCCTACCGCATGGCCAAGCTGGTGATCCGCCTCATCAACGACGTGGCCGCGGTCATCAACGCCGATCCGCGCGTCGGCGACCGCCTCAAGGTGGTCTTCGTGCCCAACTTCTCGGTGAGCCTGGCGGAGCTGATCATCCCCGCGGCCGACCTCTCCGAGCAGATCTCCACCGCCGGCACCGAGGCCTCGGGCACGGGCAACATGAAGCTCGCGCTCAACGGCGCACTCACCATCGGCACGCTGGACGGCGCCAACGTCGAGATCCGCGAGCAGGTCGGCGAGGACAACCTGTTCATCTTCGGCCACACCGCGGCCGAGGTCGCGCAGATCCGCAACGGCGGCTACCAGCCGCGCCAGCACTACGAGCGCGACCCCCGGCTGGCCGCGGCGCTCGACGCGATCCGCGAGGGCCTCTTCAGCCCGGACGAGCCCGTGCGCTACCAGGCGATCTTCGACACCCTGGTGAATTGGGGCGACCACTACCTGCTGCTGGCCGACTATGCCAGCTATCTCGACGCCCAGGCCGAGGCTGACGCGCGCTATCGCGATCCGCTGCAATGGAGCCGGTGCAGCCTGCTCAACATCGCCGGCATGGGGGTGTTCTCGTCCGACCGCACCATCGCCGAATACGCACGCACGATCTGGCACACCGCGCCGCTGCGCATCGGCAGCCCGGGCGGGCTGTGAGGGGAAGGCGGGGATAAGCGCATTGGATCACGGGGCCGCACCATTTCCATGACGCGCCCCGCCGGGTCCGCGCGATAATCGTGCTGCAGTGCACGCAAAGACAGGGAGCCCATCGTGGCGACAGCAGAACTCGAAGACATCCTCGAACGGCACCGGCGCGATCCGCTGCAGTTGCTGCAGATCCTGATCGAGCTCCAGGCCCGGGACGGCTGGCTTGCGCCGGCCACCCTCGGCGCGTTGGCCGACGCGCTCGGCATGCCGCGCGCCCGTGTCGAGAGCACGGCGAGCTTCTACAGCTTCCTGCACACCCGGCCGGCGGGCGAGTACCGCATCCTGTTCTCGGACAACATCACCGACCGCATGCTGGGCAACCAGGCGCTGATGCAGGCGCTGTGCGACAAGCTGTGGCTGCAGCCGGGCAAGGTGTCGGAGGACGGCCTGGTGAGCGTGGCGACCACGTCTTGCACCGGCATGTGCGACCAGGGGCCGGCGCTGCTGGCCAACGGGCGCACGGTCACCCGCCTCACCCCGGAGCGCATCGACGAGATGGCGCACCTGATCCGCCGTCGCGTGCCGGTGGGAGACTGGCCGCCGGAGTGGTTCCACGTCGAGGAGAACATCCGCCGCCGCGACGTGCTGCTCGACCACGGCCTGGCGCCCGGCGCGGCGCTCGCTGCGGCCCTGGAGCGCGGCCCCACCGGCTTGCTGTCGGAGATCGAACGCTCCGCGCTGCGCGGCCGCGGCGGCGCGGGCTTCGGCAGCGACATCAAGTGGCGCTCGTGCCGTGACGCCTGGGGCGACGCGCACTACGTCATCTGCAACGCCGACGAGGGCGAGCCCGGCACCTTCAAGGACCGCGTGCTGCTGTCGAGTTACTTCGACCTGGTGGTCGACGGCATGTGCATTGCCGGCATGGCGATCGGCGCCAACAAGGGCTTCATCTATCTGCGCGGCGAATACCGCTACCTGCTCGACCGCCTCGAGACGCGGCTCGCCCAGCGCCGCGAACAAGGCCTGCTCGGGCGCAACATCCTCGGCCGCGGCTTCACCTTCGACATCGAGATCCACCTCGGCGCCGGGGCCTACATCTGTGGCGAGGAGTCCGCGCTCATCGAGTCGCTCGAGGGCAAGCCGGGCAAGCCGCGCATCCGCCCGCCCTTCCCGGTCACCAACGGCTACCGCGGCCAGCCGACCACGGTGAACAACGTCGAGACGCTCGCGCTCGCGGCGTTGATCGCGGTGCGCGGTGGCGAGTGGTTCCGCGCCATCGGCACCCCGGCCTCGACCGGCACCAAGCTGCTGTCGGTGTCGGGCGACGTGGCGCGCCCGGGCATCTACGAGTTTCCCTTCGGCGTCAGCGTCACCGGGGTGCTCGAGGCCGCCGGCGCGCGCGACACGCAGGCGGTGACCAGCGCCGGCGCGGCCGGGCATTGCCTGGCGGCGGACGAGTTCGGCCGCCGCATCGCCTTCGAGGACGTCGCCACCGGCGGCTCGATCATGGTCTTCGACGCCTCGCGCGACATGTTCGAGGTGGCGCGCAACTTCGCCCACTTCTTCGCGCACGAGAGCTGCGGCTTCTGCACGCCCTGCCGCGTCGGCACCGCGGTCAACGCGCGCCTGCTGGACAAGCTCGCCGCCGACCACGGCTCGCCCTACGACCTCGACGAGATCGCGAAGATGCACCGCCTGATGCAGGGCGCCAGCCACTGCGGCCTGGGCAACACGGCGACGATCGCGATCGACGACATGCTGGCCAAGTTCCGCCCCGCCTTCGAGCGCCGCCTGCACTCGCCCGACTACGAGCCCGCCTTCGACCTCGACGCCGCGCTGTCACAGGCGCGCCGGATGACGGGCCGCGACGACGCTGGCGCCCACCTCGGCGACAACCACGAGGCGCTGGCCGAGGCGCGGCCCCATGCGCAGGGCGCCCACTCCTCCGCCGACCCGGTCTCGGCAAAGGATCTGCAGCCATGAACGACTCCTTCCTGCTCGACGGCGAGGACATCCCCTTCACGCCCGGCCAGACCGTGATGCAGGCCGCGGCCGCCGCGGGCAAGTACATTCCGCACCTGTGCTGGCATCCGGACTTCGCCGCGCACGGCTCGTGCAAGCTGTGCACGGTCAAGATCGGCGGCCGCTTCGCCACCTCCTGTACGGTGCGCGCCGCCGCCGGCCAGGAGGTGGAGAACCGCACTGAAGAGCTCGACGCCAAGCGCCGCACGCTGCTGCAGCTGCTCTTCGTCGAGGGCAACCACTTCTGCCCGTCGTGTGAGAAGAGCGGCGACTGCGCGCTGCAGGCCACGGCCTACGAGATGGGGATGCTGACGCCGCACTTCGACCACTTCTACCCCGACCGTCCGGTCGACGCTTCGCACCCCGACGTGCTGCTCGACTTCAACCGCTGCATCCTGTGCGAGCTGTGCGTGCGCGCCAGCCGCGATGTCGATGGCAAGAACGTGTTCGCGCTCGCCGGGCGCGGCACCCGGTCGCACCTGGTGGTCAACAGCGACACGGGGCGCCTCGCCGACACCGACTTCGCCGCCACCGACCGCGCCGCCGCGGTGTGCCCGGTGGGGGTGATCCTTAAAAAACGGGTGGGCTTCGCGGTGCCGATCGGGCTGCGCACCTACGACCGCAAGCCGATCAGCGCGGGTATGGGCGCCGACGACAAGGCCGGCGCGGGCATCGGGGAGGCCGGCTGATGCGTATCGAGACCACGAACGGCGCGGGAGGCGCGCCACGCAAGCTCAAGGTGGCGACCGTGTCGCTGGCGGGCTGCTTCGGCTGCCACATGTCCTTCCTCGACATCGACGAGCGCCTGCTGCCGCTGCTCGAGCTCGTCGAGTTCGACCGCTCGCCGATCACCGACATCAAGCACTGCGGCCCCTGCGACATCGGGCTCATCGAGGGCGGGGTGTGCAACGCCGAGAACGTGCACGTGCTGCGCGAGTTCCGCGCCAACTGCAAGGTGCTGATCGCGCTCGGCGCGTGCGCGGTCAACGGCGGCCTGCCGGCGCAGCGCAACCACCTCGAGCTCGCCGACATCCTGCAGGAGGTCTACCGCACCGGCCACGGCCTCGCGGAAGGCAGCCGCATCCCCGACGACCCCGAGCTGCCGCTGCCGCTGAACCAGGTCCATCCGGTGCATGAGGTGGTGAGGATCGACTACTTCTTGCCGGGCTGCCCACCCTCGGGCGATGCGATCTGGACCTTCCTGACCCAGCTGATCGAGGGCAAGGACCCCAGTCTCGGACATGGGCTGCTGCATTACGACTGAGGCCGCTTTCGCGCCTGCCGGCGCTCCTACAGACACCCTCGCGGCGTGGCCCGACGTAGGGGCGGCGGCAGCCGCGAAGCGGACGACCGGAGGTGCGACGCGCGTGCCGTCCCCGATTGCCGTTTTCGCGCCTGCCGGCGCTCCTACAGACACCCTCGTAGCGTGGTCTTCACCGCATAGGCGCTGCGGCCCCCGCAGAACGCTTACTCAAGGACGCGAAGGAAACCAGCCATGAACTTCGAACTCGAAACCGCCTCGGTTCCCGGCGAAAACCTGCGCCGCGTCGCCATCGACCCTGTCTCGCGCGTGGAAGGCCACGGCAAGGTCACGATCCTGCTCGACGAGGACAACAAGGTGCATCAGGTGCGCCTGCACATCGTCGAGTTCCGTGGCTTCGAGCGCTTCATCCAGGGGCGGCCGTACTGGGAGGTGCCGGTGATGGTGCAGCGCCTGTGCGGCATCTGCCCGGTCTCGCACCACCTCGCGGCGAGCAAGGCGCTCGACCTCATCGCCGGCGCCAGCAAGGTCACCCCGACGGCCGACAAGATGCGCCGCCTGATGCACTACGGCCAGATCCTGCAGTCGCACGCGCTGCACTTCTTCCACCTGTCCTCGCCCGACCTGCTGTTCGGCTTCGGCTCCGAGGTCGGCCGGCGCAACATCGTCGGCGTGGCGCAGCAATACCCCGACATCGCGAAGAAGGGCATTCTGCTGCGCAAGTTCGGCCAGGAGGTGATCCGCCTCACCGCCGGCAAGCGCGTGCATGGCACCGGCGCGGTGCCGGGCGGGGTCAATCGTTCGCTGACTGCCGACGAGCGCAAGGAGCTGCTCAAGGACGCCTACCAGATGATCGCCTGGAGCCGCGACGCGGTGCGCATCATCAAGGAGCTCCACCAGCAGGACCCGGCGCTCTACGACCACTTCGGCACCGTGCGCTCGAGCTTCATGGGCCTGGTCGCGCCGGATGGCAGCCTCGACCTCTACCACGGCGTGCTGCGCGCCCGCGACGCCGATGGCCGGATCCTGTTCGACCAGGTGGACTATCAGACCTACGACCGCCTCATCACCGAGGAGGTCAAGCCCTGGAGCTACATGAAGTTCCCCTACTTCACGGCCATGGGCCCCGAGGCCGGCTGGTACAAGGTCGGCCCGCTCGCGCGCGTGCAGAACTGCGACAGCATCCCCACGCCGTTTGCCGAGCACGAGCGCCGCGAGCTCGTCGCCTACGCCGGTGGCAAGCCGCTGCATGGCAGCCTGGCCTTCCACTGGGCACGCATGATCGAGATGCTCTTCGCCGCCGAGACCATCAAGGACCTGCTGCACGACGACGACCTCTCCGGCACCGAGCTGATGGCCGGCGGCGAGCGTCGGCGCGAGGGCGTGGGCGTGATCGAGGCCCCGCGCGGCACCCTCTTCCACCACTACCAGGTGGGCGACGACGACCTCGTCACCATGGCCAACCTGATCGTCTCCACCACCAACAACAACCAGGCGATGAACACCGCCGTGCGCGAGGTGGCGAAGCAATACCTCGACGGGCAGGAGATCACCGAGGGCCTGCTTAACCACATCGAGGTCGCCATCCGCGCCTTCGACCCCTGCCTGTCCTGCGCCACCCACGCGCTCGGCAAGATGCCGCTGGAGGTCACACTGGTGGATGCCGAGGGCACGGAGCTGGACCGGAAATACAAGGCATGAGCACCGTGGCCGGGGAGGACGGTGCGCCGGTGCAGGGGCACGAAGCGCCCGCGCCGGGCTCCGGGCTGGAGGCGGTGGTACCCGCGCCAGTGCTGGTGTTCGGCTGGGGCAACCCGAGCCGGGGGGACGATGCGCTCGGGCCGCTGTTCGTCGACGCGGTCGAGGCGATGAGGCTGCCCGGCGTCGAATGCCTCACCGACTTCCAGCTCCAGGTCGAGCACGCGCTGGATCTGCGCGGGCGCGCGCGGGTGCTGTTCGTGGATGCGTCGGCCGATGCGGCAGCGCCCTTCACGTTCGAGCGCCTCGAGCCCGCGCGCGACGCGAGCTTCACGACCCACGCGGTGTCGCCGCAGGCCATCCTGCAGGTGTATTGCGAGGTCGAAGGCGAGCTTCCGCCGTCGTGCTGGCTGCTGGCGATTCGCGGAGAAGGCTGGGAGCTTGGTGCCCCGACGAGCGCCACCGCGCGAGAGAACCTGCGCGCGGCGATCGCCTGGTCGCAAACCTGGCTTGCACAGGGCTGAGCCGCGCCGGACTCATCCGACCAGGCTGCACGTGACGCCCTGCTCCCACACCCGCCGCATCGCCTGCGCAATCGGGCCGAAGCCGCCGCGCATCCCGCACCAGCACCTTGGGCTGTACGCCGGAAACGCCGCTCGAGGTCGCAAAACGCTCGATCGCCCCTCCGGCAGGTTCATCTGCAACACCGGATGGAGTCCGTCCGGATATTCATCGCCGGCGAGCTTCAGCGGCATGGTCAGCGAGACCTCTTCGCTCGGCCGCGCAGAAGGGTCGTAGGCGAAGGCACAGCGTCGCGGATCCGATCCCACTCGATCGAGCCGTCCGCTCAGCACGCCATCCGACCACACCTCCAGCATCATCGTCTCCCGCGTCCCGCCAGCAGATCATCCAGCGTCGGCAGCCGCCCCTCGGGCATCACCTGCAACTCCAGCCCCAGCAACGCGCAGATGCGCAGGACCTTGCGGATCCCGATCTCGCCGATGCTGCCGTTCTCGAGCTGCGACAGACTGGTACGGCCACCACCCGCGAGGCGTGCGAGTTCGTCCTGGGCGAGCCCGCGTGCCTGGCGCGCCGAGCGAAGCCTCGAGCCGATTCCGATCATGTTCATGATCAGCATACGAAACAAGACGTCGTTATTCTGGCTCCATGTTCAGCATACTGAACATGCACGATGCCTACGCCCCGAACGTGCGTTTTCCGATGCACCGACTTGGCACCGGGAAGGCGGATCCCGCTCGCGGGTTCCCTGCGCCTATTCCAGCCCGCGCAACTGCTCGAGCGCCTCCTCCACCCGCTCCACCGCGATCACGGTGAGCCCCTCGATCGGCTGCTTCGGCGCGTTCGCGCGCGGAACGATGGCGGTGTCGAAGCCGAGCTTGGCGGCTTCCTTCAGCCGTTCCTGCCCGCGCGGTGCGGGCCGGATCTCGCCGGCGAGGCCGACTTCGCCGAACACCGCCAGGCCGCGCTTCAACGGTCGATCGCGCAGCGAGGACACGATCGCGAACAGGATCGCGAGGTCGGCCGCCGGCTCGGTGATCTTGACCCCGCCGACCGCGTTCACGAACACGTCCTGGTCGAAGCACACCACGCCGGCGTGGCGGTGCATGACCGCGAGCAGCATCGCGAGGCGGTTCTGCTCCAGGCCCACCGACAGGCGCCGGGGGTTGGGGCTCTGCGACGAATCGACCAGGGCCTGCACCTCGACCAGCAGCGGGCGCGTGCCCTCCTGGGTGATCAGCACGCAGCTGCCGGCGACCTGCTGCGAGTGCTGCGA
>ERZ795053.5744-NODE-5744-length-12678-cov-5.039452_pt1 | contig 12678 bp, 13 predicted proteins | sample MGYA00375137_ERZ795053 | MGnify/ENA primary metagenome ERZ795053 (study PRJEB30182, sample SAMN05720284) | activated sludge metagenome | isolation source: Anaerobic digester | place: Hong Kong | collected 2014-12-17 ... | reverse complement strand
TAGATGGTATTTCCTTATGGTCTCTGTAGGCTAATTTAATTGATATCGAAATGGGGAGTGTAATATATGAACTATCATTAAAAGCCTTTTGATCATCCTATTTTTGATTGCAGTTTTAGGAACAAAAAAGCCACCTAAAATTGTTACCTGAAGTGTGTGGGTTCTGGTAACGGCCGTTTTGGGTGGCGATACAATAATTCAATGATATTTAGTTGTCGTGCTGTTATTTTGGTCATCTGGCAATATCCCTCTTCAGATCAAGTTACACGAGTACAAGGATAACATAGCGAGATAGGTTGTGCTATGTGAAAGATGTCATGTTTTTTATTTTTTGACTTTTTTTAATTTGAAAATTAAGGGATTGCCTGCTCTAATGAGTGCCTGATCTAAACTATAAGTTGCGATGATATATAAACATCCAACAACTTACGTCTCCATTTCAAAACTGGTCACTAAGTGAGCAGCACCCTCGTTTTCCCGCTCAGACGGCTCCGCCGTGGGCTTTGTGAAGCCAGGGAAAACCCCAATCTATTGCCTTGGAAAACTTTAGTTTAGTCGAAATCTGAAACACTCAGGTTTCGGCTTTTTTGTTGCCTGAAACCGGCAAAAGGAGAATGTCATGAGCAGAAAACCAGACCCCCAGAAAGCGATTTATCTCAAACCCCATCAGCGCACAGTGAAGAAGAAGAAAGTGAAACAGGAACGGCCGTTAAGCCCAAGTCCGTGGCAGCCCCATCCAGGAAACGTTGTCTATGATGCCTGGGGTGCCGCCATCCGTGCCATGCGTGCCGAGGGCGTGTCTTGGGAGTAGTCCGTTTTCAGGAGCTGGGGAGTTGGGGCAAGAGCCGAAAGCCCAAAGAGAAACAGTTTATCCAATTAAAAAGCGCTGACTAGAGCTCGAACCTCTGGTCAGCGCAACCACCTCACAAAGGAGATGTACCATGTCAACAGTATACACCCAAATGAAGGTCGAGAAAAGCCCTGTCGATGTGCAATGGTTAACCAAAAAGGCGCGTATTTTGGTGGGAAACGTCATGCGCCATATGTACATGGATGCGGCCGAACGCAGCATCTTTCGTGAAGATATGATGCAGGAAGGATTGTCGTGGCTGTACCGCCATTACTATGTCGATGGTCACGACGAAGCCTATGCCTATGCCGCAGCCAGAACCAACCTCATCGGTTACGTGTTTGTCAACATCCGGGGCGGTGGTAATGGTCACCAATGGGAACTGTCCAAACAGTACCGTACCGACGACAACCTGGCTGAACCAGAATACATCGATGAAGACAGTCGCGGTGAACGCACATTCCGGGTGCCAGCCGCTCTCTACAAAAGGCGACCGGTGGAAGAGGCGGTAGAAGCCCGGGAATCCGCCCCGGCAGAAGCAGAACGGTGGCTCCAGTTTGAACGAGAAATCACCCGTATTCTGGCAGTCATGCGTGGCAAGCAGTGGCATCCCAACTCATTACGCCGCGCCGCCACAGCCTTGTGTGAAAGCGCCAAAGGCACCTCCAACTACAACATCGCCTGCAAATTAGACCTGGATTGGCATACCACCACCGCCCTTATCATCCATTACCGCACACAGGTGAAAGCGTTTCTCGACATGTCGCCTCTGCTGCAAGGGTTGGTACGGGCCGAAGGGGAACTGCGGCTGTGCTGGTGGGATGAAGTCACTGAAGCAGCGCTGAACAGTGGTCAGAAGTTCATCGTCATTCTACCGTTTGGCGCGTTTACGGTGGGCTACTACCACAGTGCTGGTAAAGACAAGCATCTGGGTCGGATTCAGATGGGACGGCGTATCAACGGCCAGGTTGTCAATCGTTCGGTGCAGTTGGGCGAAGTAGGTCGCATCACCAAAGAGCGCTTATGGGATGGCGCGCAGCGGCTGCAAGCCAAGCTGGCGACGGTGGAAGCAGCAGAAATGGTAGCCGCGTAAGCCCACATTCATGGCAATCGGAGCAGCGTCAGGCAGTGTTGTCTTGTAAGACATTGTGTCTGGCGCTGTTTTCGGTTCCAGGAGGAACAGAACATGCACACATTATTCGACCTGAAACAATTGTCCTCAGCCAGCTCGCGCCGACTCATTCGAGATTTACCCCCCACAGAACAACCGCTTAACCGGCTGTATCATGCAGGCTCTCAGTCGGTTTCCAATGCCGAACTCATCGCCGCTGTCTTGCAGACCAAAGATGCCCTGGATTTGGCCCACGACCTGCTGCAATTGGCTGGTGGGAACTTGCTGCGTTTGCCCCATCTGACACGGGTTCAGCTCAAGCAGCTTTCTGGTATCGGTGATGCGCAGGCGGCGCGGCTGCAAGCGGCATTAGAACTGGGCAAGCGCGTCCTCATGGCTGAAACCGACGAGAGACCCAGAGTTTCATCTCCGGCTGATGCGGCCAACTTGCTCATGTATGACATGATGAACCTGGAGCAGGAGCATCTGCGTCTTATTCTGCTAGATACCCGGAATCAGGTGCTGGAAATGCCCACCGTCTACATCGGCAGTCTCAATACCAGCGTGGTCCGTATCGGCGAATTGTTCAAGCAAGCCCTGGTCTACAATGCGGCTGCGCTCATTGTTCTTCACAATCACCCAAGCGGGGACCCATCGCCAAGTCCGGAGGATATCCGTGTCACCAGGCAGTTGGTGGAGGCGGGTAAGCTGCTTGACCTGGAGGTATTGGACCACGTCATCATTGGGCGTAACCGGTGGGTATCGCTTAAGGAACGTGGGTTGGGTTTCTAAACAGGGCGTCCCCAAATGGCCTGAAGGGGAGCTGCATCAAGCGCAACAATTATTTTATCTAAACAAAAAGCCAGTCGGAGATATCAGCTCTGACTGGCTTTTCTATTACCCCATAAAGGAGTAGCCAACATGACCACAGTATATCCAGTAGCTACACAAGCTACAAGTTACGAAGCCCCTGAAATTGACATGGATGCTATCGAGCGTATTGCCCAGTTTTGCGTCAACAAAGTTTGCCGGAAATGGTCGATTACCGGGGCGTTGTATCGAGAACACCGTGACGATATGCGTCAAACAGCAATTGTGACCGCCTATGAAGCAAAGATTTCTGATTTACCCCTTGCCTTTCTATTCCAAAACACCAAATGGGCAGTAGAGGATTACATCTGGCGCCTGATTCATGGCCGCGCTTCGGGGCATCAATGGGTCAAATCCCGCCACGTCACTATCAAGCATGGTTACGATGAAAGTTATGAAGGGGAAGACGACAACCCTCAGGCTGCTGTCATGCGCCAGGTTAGCCGTCACCGGTCACAGAAGGCAGGCGGCTATCACAATGATCGGCCCGTTGAAGAACACCTGATTTATGAAGAGAGAACCGCTGGCTGGACGGATCTGCTGGAAGAGTTTGAACTGGAATTGACCCGCATTCTAGCGGCGATGGGCTGCCGGCAGCTGCAACCACAAACCATTCTTTATCGTGCCCGGATGATGTGCGAGGTTTTGGATGGTGAAACAGCAGGCACCTTGGCGGACAGAGATGGGGTTGAGCAGGAAGTGATGAGCAGTCGTATCTCAGGGGTTCGTGCCGACATCAAGACATTCTTAGAGCAAACACCGGTGGCACAAGGGATATTACGAGCCCAAGGTGAAATCTTGATCCAGTGGTACGACGAAGTGACTGAGGCAATGATCAACAGCGGCCAGCGCTTCATTGTTGTCTTGCCGTATGGCGCGTTTACCGTCAGCCTGAAGAAGGATACCCGACGCCCCAATAATCATAAAATCCAGGTGCAGGCAGGGCGGCGCGTGGACGGCAAGCCTGTCAATCGTTCTTGCTTGCTGGGGAAGCAGGGGAAAGTGACATACGAAAACCTCTTTGAGGCCACACACAAATTAAGTCGCAAAATGACGACTCTCCATGCGCTGGCCGATAACATGGCTGTGGCGTAAGGCGTGGTAATAACAGTTAAGTACCTGAGCAAAAGTAATTAGGTATCGTCCTCGTGTAGGAATACTCAATAACAATTGCTTGGGTACTTAGTTCAACTACAAAAAGGAGAACAATCTCATGCTAACTATTGGCATTTATACCATTCAGTACAATCGACAAGAACGGGCCTGGGAGGTTACAGGCGAGGAAACGCCACACCGTTTCCAGACTGGGGCAATCGGAAAACGAGCAGCCATCCAGTTCGCTATTCACAAAGCCTTTCCCAAATTAGCCGAAGCCGTAGAACGGTTCAACGCGAAAAGTGATAACGCCTCGGGACGGGCTTGGGCAGCGGCGCATCTGCTCATCGACGGCCACGTGCTAGAACCAGACAGCCAGGCGGGAAGTAACTGTGTGGCCCAAGTGATGTCCCAACAAAACGGCCGTTATCCCCTTCCGTATCAACTCCACCAGCAAGCAGATAAATTGACCTGCACCTGCGCAGATTACGAAGCGGGCGGTGTGGTTGTTGAGGGACAAAGCTTTTGTAAGCATAGCCTGGCTTACCTGCTGGGTCTATATCTTAACTGGCCGTTGCAACCGGCAAAAGCAGACTCACTACCCCCTGTTGTGAGATTACGTCGTGAAGCTGGCGGACGATGGCGCGGCCGCACGGTGATACGAGTCAATAGCCCCGCTTCCCGGCAGGGCAATGGCCTTCAGCCAGGAACGACAAGTGGTATACCCGCTTATACCAATGGTGAACCAGTCAGTGCCATGCATCAACCTGCTTATGCCAGTTTTGTCGCTGTCACCGGTCAGACACCGTTTAACAACGAGAAATTGATGAGCTGGTATTACGGCCGTTAAGCAATCCCCAACTAGATTCAACTTTATCTAAACTCATATACCCATACATGAAAGGAGTGTTTCACATGCCTACAATTATTGCGTTTCATCCAACTGGTTTTGAAGTTCGTTTTGATGTGGATTTAGGCGACATCGCCGATATGGTGCGCCGATTAGAACAGCGCCACTACCGGCCTAGTCGGGAATTGAGCTACACCGCTGAAGGGCTGCCCTTTTGCCCGCGTCATGGTGTGCCGATGCAGAAACGAGAAAAGCAGGGTGATACCTGGTACTCTCATAAAGTAACCGACCCTACATCGGGCGAAGTGAGCTATTGCCGGGGCTATGCCAGTCCCAGCAGTCCTGGCTTCGATATTATGCCGCCCGCACCGGTCTCTACCCCTCAAGTAAACGGGCATAATGGGAATAACGGGAATGGTAACGGCCGTTCACCAATCAAAATGTCTAACGGTGAGCTAGACGTAGATAAACTGAATCAAGCCCTGTTTGGCTAAAATTTGAGAATGCATATCTGAAGTAGGAAGACCTGGTTTGTCTCTTCGTGAGGCGAGCTGGGTCTTTTTTTTCTTAGTGCGAATAGTGAGGATGGAGAACTGCCGTTGCGTGGGCAAACTGCATCCAGCATCTATCTGGTGACAAGGCGTCGTTGCTGCGAGCTGGATTCCCGCCCAGCCCACCCCAGGCGGCGAACGCCGCCCGCATGACGCGAGTCATGTGCCATGACTGCCGTCATGCGCCTGTACCCACCCACCGCCCATCTGTTCTGTAGAGAGGAAATTATACGTCTATGCTTGAAGTTTTGGCAGTTTTTTGCCTTTGTCGAATTTGGTTAAGAACATAAAGGCGCATAATTGGACCCCAGGCGTATAATTTTTTGCTTACAGCTGTTTCTTGTGGCATAGTAAAGAGGAAGACTGCTATGAATCAGAAAACACGAGTCCCCTTTTCACTAACGACCACCTATCACTCTTCCTCTTTTGGCTGGAAGGCTACTGGCTTGCTGACCCTCATTCTCACCCTGGCCACAGCCATCTTTGTTTCCCTGATGGGATCAGTGGTAGAGCCAGATTTTTGGCAGCCGGTGCAGTTGGTAGATTTTGCCACCAACCTTATTCTGTTTTCCTTCGTCAGCTATGTGGTAACTGCTCCTCTTGGCTACAGCTGGCATTTCTTCCTGAGCAGTGTCGATGCGGCCGTTTTCCTCTATGCTTACCAGGTTTCAAACAGGCATGTTCCCTGGTTAATCAGCCAGATTAAAGAACGGCGGTCGCTTATTCTTCAGAAATTATTTCAAATTGAGGCGTCTGTATGCACTAAAAGCCTGGCTCAGGCAGTGCAGAACAACCTCATCCGACGTCAGCCGCAGCAGCGAAGCAAAAGCAAAGCGCCCATTCTCCTCTTCCAACAAGCATCCCTCTTGTTTGCTCCTTAATTTACCTCCGTAAGCAATCCCAATTAAATAAGATACCTGGCCTTCTGCCGAAGAAGCATCTGTTTGTGTTTGGCATGTGGTAGATGTTTGAATTCCGGTTGAACCGGCCAGGTTTGCCCTATTGATGGCTGAAAATTCAGAATTGACTGGATGGAATGGCCCCTGTAAACGGCCGTTCCTGGAGGTAAAGAAAAATGATAAACAAACAAACTCGTTACGGGAATACCCGGAAGAAAAACCTGACCTTGACCGAAGAAGGTCATGACCAGATTGAAACATATGCCCAGGCTCACGACCTGACCTTTAGCGCCGCCATTGAAACCCTGGCGCTTATTGGCATGAAAGCAGATCTATCGGCACTGCTCATTCCGCTCATCAATACCAGTGTGGAAAAGGGGATGACGCGTCACTTTAATCGTATGGCCAAGCTGACGATATTAGCCGTTGCCGAAGCCGCCATGGCCCATGACTTGACCACCATGCTGCTCTTGCAAACAGTGCGCCAGGAAGCAGTACAGCATCCCGATGATTTTGAGTCCCGTATTCCGGTGAGTCCGGATAAGGAAGAGCTACTAGATGCCCGGATTCGCAAGATGTACAACCAGATGCGCCATGTGGCCCGGCAGCGGCAGCGTCGCCTGTTGCAGCAATCGTTGCGAGACTTACTCGCTCGATTGGACGGTGAAGAATTAGACATCGCCGATTCAGATGAGGCAGGCAGCAATGAGTAGATCCCAAACAAACAATATCGTGCGTATGGATTGGCTGCAAAATCGTACACCCACCGGTAAACGGTCAGCGACAAAAGCGCGAAAGCTGGCTCAGTATCTGGCTTTTGGCCGGGGGCGACCACAAGAGCAGATGGAACGGCCACAGCGCGGCCAATGGCTGGATGAATCCGGTCGGGTCGTTTCTCACGCCGAGGTGCTCCAATGGGTGGCTGAGCAGGGGAAAGAAAATCTGTTTACCCGCCAGTTTGTCCTCTCCGTCAAGGATGCTGCGCTCACACCCGAAGCCTTCAACCGGGCGATGGGCGCGGGTGGCGACTTATTTCACGAATGGCGGCTCATCCAACATGAGGATTCCCGCTATCCGCATGCCCACGCCCTGGCCTTTGGTCAGGAGGAAGTGCGTATTAAGTCGGAGGTGTTTCGCCAATGGTGGCTTGAAGTGCGGGCGGCGCTGGAACAAGAGCGGCAAGCCCAGGTCGAACTGGCACAGGTGCAGCAGCAGGCGCTAAAGCTGGAGCAGCGCACAGAACAAACATTATCTCCACAACTGAATCAGCAACAAACGGCCGTTCCTGACCATCACCAGGTGCAACATCAGATGGCAGAGGTTGCCGAAGAAGTAGGGAATGTTTTAGAGAAGAGCTGGCAGCAAGGCTGGGGATTGGGATAATAAATGAATCCATTCAATAAACTCCAATACACCTGGCGCTTGCGTCGCCTACAAAAACAACACCGTTTGTCTCAGGGTCAGCTGACAGAAGTTGAAGCCGCCGCTCGACTAGACCAAGAAGGCCATATCCCATTGGCCGACATCCCTCTGGGACGAGGTGACGCCAAAACGGTATACATACCTCTGGACAACAACGGCCACCTGCTTCTGGTTGCTCCTCCAGATAGTGCCTGGCGCGAGCAGTTGGCGCTCACAATAGGCTTATGGCCGGGAGCCGTGCTGACCGCAGATCCTGACGGATGGCTTTATCGACACACTGGCTACATGCGCAGTCGTCTGGGAAACCCCGTTTACACCATCCCTGGTTATCGTTTCAATCTAACTCGCTATTTCCATTTTTGGGATGAGTCTATCGCCTGGAAATTGCACCGCTACCTGATGAATGTGGATACAGTCCCCCTGGAAGAACGGTGGCCTTTAGAGTGGACGGCGGCTCTATTCACCGCAGTAGGATTATACAGCTATGCCCATAAACTTAATCCGATGCACGTCCTGCTCAATGCAGCCAATGAAAACATGTTGCGGATGTTGGTCGCTTTGGAGACCGAGTTTGAAGCTTCGCAGCATGTGTATGAATTTACCAAAGGGCAAACCCCCTGGCGAGCTATTCACGACCCGGAGGTCGTACAAAGTTTTCATCTCTTTGTCCGGCAGCTGCGGCGTTATCAGCCCCTGTATAACACCTTTTCTCTAGGAGCGGCGCGGGACACGGTTCCAGAAGAATGGGTGAATGCTCAAGGCGCCCTTTACTTGACCTATGCCAACCGATCATGGTCGGAGATTGGCGGGCTGGCGGCGGCGTTGGTGGACGGTATGTTTACCTACCATTGCAGCCATGGCCAATATGACCCTTTACTGCTGGTTCTGGACACAGAGCTGGCGCGACAGGTTCATGATTTCCCGCTGCTGCTGGCTGCGGCCGCCGATTATGGTGTTACCGTGATACTGACAACCGGCTCGCTGGCGGAGCTGTCTGAATTGACTCCTGACGGCAATGGCGCGGGCTTGGCCAGCCATTTTGCCCACCAGCTTTGGTATCCGCCCCATGACCAGTTGACGGCCGAACACATGGCTTGGTTATATGGGACAGAACTATCTCAAGCTGCTGAAGGCAGCCGTCGAGAATCTCAGTTGGCTTTGCCTCCGTATGAGGTATTGGCTTGGCCCCGTGAGTGCGTCTTGCTCTATACCCGACGGGAACGGCCGTATCGCTGCATTGCCCAGCAGTTAAGACTTCCGGCAGATTGGCCGCAGAATGCGCCACCGGCACCGCCCAAACAGGCATCCGTCCCCCGTAAATCTGACGATTGGTTGCACTTGGGCATTGATGGCTTCATACCACCTAATCCGGTGGTAACGCCACAAAGCCAAAAGCAGCTTGTGCCTGAGCCGCCCTCTGTGAAGCGTGTGGAAAAACGAGACGAACCCGAAACGCAACCACCATCTCCGCAAGAACCGGAAACCAAAACAAAGAATTCAGATACTTTATACAAAGACTCAGGCCGTTCCTTCTTTGCGTGATGAAAGGAATGGCCGTTAACATGGAGGTTTATATTTCACAATGCGATCACAACTATTTGGATTTGTCGTGCAAACGCACCTTATCTACGAATTACTTTTAGACCATTCCCTGCAACAAGCTGTGACGATTATGAAACAGTATCTTGTGGAGAATGAATTCATTTTGCCTTCTTTACCGATATCCGAGTCGAGGGTAGTCCATTACCTCTATGATCCGGTGACGATTGGTTTTGAGACTTACTTGAATGAGTGGGATGAGGAAATTGTGCAGATGGTCAATGGGGCGGTTGCGCGGCACGGCCTCAGTCATGAATGGCTGCGGGTGGAAGAATTGAAAAAAGCCCTTTCCTGGCTCTGGCTGCAATTCCGCGAAACGACAGTATTGGGTCAATTCGTTTTTTCCACCACGATTGATGGGCATACCTTGATGACAGTTTCGCTGGGGTGGAATGCGGGGGCATCGTTACCCGATATTGCCCTGACCGAAAAATTCATCCCGCTTTATCTGCGAAAGCTGGAGAAGATGGGCGTTGGGTACGATGTCGTTTCTTTTCCGCTGTATCCCGAGGAATTGGCTGCCAAACCTCGAAAAGGAAAACCGAGTGCGCGAACGCTGGAAAAGCTGCAAGAATTGGTCGCTTATCGGACTGAACATATCCAGGCCAGTTTTGTCGGCATTGATAAGCTTCAGGCCTGCGCGGATAAAAACCTGGCTCCGAAAACAGTCAAGAAATATGCACCAACCCTTTACGAACGTTGGTATGATGTGGCATATGAGGGCGATGTGCATTAAGAAACCTCGTCTTTTCATTGTTCACTGAACCGTTACTGGACCATTACTGGACCAAACGGTGAATAGTGGACTTGTCCATAAAAATCCGACTGCCATTGGTTATACTGCCCCACATGGACCCCATGCTGGGGCAGTTTTATTTCAATCTAAGTTTGTTAAGGAGATGAACCGATGACTAGAAATACTCGCATAAATGCCCGGTGTACAGCGGCAGAAAAGGAACAACTTATTCAAGTAGCGCGGGCAATGCAGCGCACGCCCAGTGATACGTTGCGTATCCTGGTTTCTGAAAAAGCACAGGTGCTTGAACTACCCGCTCCCAATACGGAGATACCGCAGTTACCACTGTGGGTTGAGGAGGCTGAGATTGAGTGAGTTAACCCATTCTGAAAATAGTATTCAGCCAGTGAGTGATGAACGACGTGCCGAACTTTTGTCTCGCGTTTACTCCATTATTCTTTCTCCCGAATGGGACATGGATGCCGTGACTGTGCCGACGATCAACAGGCCGGAAAACGGTTCAGAGCAAGTTGACATACGGAATGAATAAGTTTCCCCACTTAAGCAGCAATCATCTGATTATGTTGCGAGAAGAATCCGGCATCAGTGACGATGCCATTGCCGCCCGCGGTTATCGCACTATCACGGATGAAGCGGACCTGATCACATTGGGATTTGCGCCAGGCCAACGACGGGTGCCAGGTTTGCTGCTGCCGCTGCATACGACCGACGGCCGTTCTGGGCCTGCTATCTATCGCCCAGACAACCCACGAGTGAGAGAAAATCGACGTAAAAAGAATGATGATGGTACCTACCCGCAGCAAGTCATCAAGTATGAACAGCCCAAGGGCGAACCGGTGCGAATCGATTGCCCACCAGGGATTCAACCTAAATTAGTTGATCCCTCCGTCCCGTTGTTTATCACTGAAGGTCAGAAAAAAGCAGATGCTTTAGTCAGCCAGGGGGCATGTGCTATTGCCCTCACCGGTGTCTGGAACTGGAAAAGCCGTAACAAATATGGTGGTACGGTCTTTATCAATGACCTGGATTATATCGCCTGGGAAAACCGGCAGGTGTATCTGGTCTTCGATTCCGATGTAATGACCAAACAAAGTGTACGTCAAGCATTAACCCGCTTCACAGATCACCTAAAGAGAAAGGAAGCAGTCGTTTCGCATGTTTACCTGCCAACCCTAGATGATGGCAAAACAGGAGTGGATGATTGGCTGGCCGTGACTGGCAAGGGGATCGATGACCTCATCCTGCTGGCTCAAGGGCCACGACCGGAACCGAAACCGGCTGCACCTAAAGTAGAACTCTTGGATGAAGCCCCGGCACGGATGACACGGCCGTTATCCTTGATAAAAGAACGTGCGTATGTGGCTACGTGGTGCTATGTCAAAATTTCACAATCGGAAACACAAAAGAAGGATGGTGTCATTGTACGCCACGATCCGCCTCTGGAAAGATACGAGAAACGTCTTTTTATTGTCCGTGATGATGGCACAATCTTTGGTGATGGTGGGCATAGACCGATGGAGCAGTTGTCTTTAGAGATTATCTTGCCAGAAATCCCCTTGTCCGAGCGGCTGCTCTCTACACCAGGCTTAAAGGCGTATGCTGAAGGGAAACGGCCAGAGCCAACGGCCGTTTTTCAACAGGTGAAAGAAGTCGTTAGTCGCTTTATCGATTTTGATCATTCGCTGGCTGCTCAAGATACCATGGCTGAATTGGTGGCTTGTTACATTTTGGCGACATGGTTCCTCGATGCCTTCACCGTTACCGGCTACCTCTGGCCCAATGGCGATAGAGGTAGTGGCAAGACACAGCTGCTGATTGTCATTGCTGAACTGGCGTATCTGGGTTATCTGGTGCAGGCCAGCGGTTCCTTTGCTGCCTTGCGTGACCTGGCAGATTACGGGGCTACTCTGGCTTTTGATGATGCTGAGGATCTTGCTGACCTCCGCAGAACCAGTTCCGAAAAAAGGGCACTGCTGTTGGCTGGCAATCGGCGTGGCAGCACCATTCCGCTCAAGGAGAAAGATGCCGACCAGAATTGGGTAACCCGACATGTCAATACGTTCTCGTTTCGGCTCTTTTCCGCCATTCATCTGCCCGATAATGTCCTGGCCAGCCGCACCATTATCATTCCCCTCATTCGTACACCAGACAGGTATCGCGCTAACGCAGACCCTCTGGAAATGCAGTTGTGGCCCCATGATAAACAATCACTTATTGATGACCTATGGCAATTGGCTCTAGCGCACCTGCCGGAGTTGAAACAATATGAAGCATTAGTCAATCAAGAAGCTAGATTGACTGGCCGTAACTTGGAACCGTGGCGGGCTGTATTAGCCACGGCTCGTTGGCTGGAAGACCAGGGAAGTACAGGATTGTGGCAGCGGTTGGAACAACTATCGTGGACGTACCAGTCTGAACGTCCCCAGATGGAAACCGATGATTTCACTACCCTGGTGATTCGTGGTCTGGTCGCGTTGTGTGCCAACTGTGCCAGGTGTGCCAACTGTGCCAACCATATGGAACACAAAGGTGAAGCTCATTGGTTGTTTTGTGCCAGCCAGTTGGCCGAAATTCTGTTGGAGATGGCAGCTGACGACATTCTGATTTCAGTAGACCGGCAGATGAGCCGGAAGATTGGGATGACCCTGCGCAAAATGCGCCTGAAGAAGCCACC
>ERZ795053.5743-NODE-5743-length-12683-cov-4.479015_pt1 | contig 12683 bp, 6 predicted proteins | sample MGYA00375137_ERZ795053 | MGnify/ENA primary metagenome ERZ795053 (study PRJEB30182, sample SAMN05720284) | activated sludge metagenome | isolation source: Anaerobic digester | place: Hong Kong | collected 2014-12-17 ... | reverse complement strand
GTCGACCACCCCTCGAACACCGGGGCGACGGCCAGCAGCACGTCGGTCGCGTCGCTGGCCGTCTCCAGCGGGACGGACACCCGCCGCTCTACTACGTGATCCTGCACGCCTGGGGCGCTCTGGTCGGCTGGTCGCCGTGGGCGCTGCGGGCGCTCTCCGGCATCTTCGGGGTCGCCGCGCTGCCGCTGGCGTTCTGGGCCGGCCAGCGCATCGGCGGTCGCCCCGACGCGGACGGCCACCGGGACCCGATCCGGGCCCGACGCACCGCGGTGGCCGCGCTGGTGGTCCTGGCCGCCCTCCCGTTCGCCATCCGGTACTCCTCCGAGACCCGGATGTACTCGCTGGTCATGCTCCTGGTCCTGGCCGGCTACCTGCTGGTGGACCACCATCGCGAACGCCCCCGGTGGTCGACCGCGATCGCCACCGCGATCGTCGCGGGTCTGCTCCTGTGGAGCCACTACTGGAGCCTGTGGCTGCTCGGAGCGCTGGGCCTGGTGCTGCTCGTCCAGGCGGTGCTCGACCACCGCCACGGTCGGACCCGGCGGCGCAACGCCGAGCTCGGCCTGGCCGCAGCGATCGTGGTCGGCGCGCTGACGTTCGTGGTCTGGCTGCCGACGATGCTGTACCAGAGCGCCCACACCGGCACGCCATGGGGTGACGTCGTACGGCCCGCCGCGTTCGGCGTGCTCGGGATGATCCAGGTCTTCGGCGGCAACGTCGCCGAGCCTCAGCTGACCGCCTACCTGGTCGCCGGTGTGATGGTGCTCGGCCTGTTCGGGCTCACCAACGCCGCGGGGCGGATCGAGCTCGGCTGGCGGGTCCGGCCCACCGCTCGTCGGGAGGGCCTGATCGTGCTCGTCACCCTCGCCATCGCCTGGGCGGTCAGCTTCGTGGCCCGCGCTGCGTTCACGGGTCGGTACCTGGCGGTCGTCGTCCCGCTCGTCGTCCTCGTCATCGCCATGGGACTGTCCGCCATCACCCGCGACGGCTGGCGACGGGCCGTGGCGGTGGTCGTCGTCGCAGGGTTCGCCGCCGGGGTGGCCGCCGAGGTGGGACGGGTCCGCACCCAGGCCGGAGAGGTCGCCGACCGCATCGTCGAGGCGACGGCCGCGTTGCCCGACGGCGCGCCGGATCCGCTGGTCGTCACCTGTCCGGACCAGAACGGGCCGTCGGTGCAGCGGGCGCTGCGCGACGTCGGCCTGCTCGACGCCGAGGGCCAGGGTCGGGTCCGGGTCGTGGCCGTCCCCCGCCTCGACGACCCCCGCTTCGTCGACTGGGTCGACTACGCCGAGCGCAACCGGGCGATCGACCCCGCCGAGGTCGCCGGGCGGATCACCGAACTGGGGCGGGACCGGACGATCTTCCTGGCGGTGACCGAGGGGTACAAGACCCTCGAGGGCAAGTGCGAGGCGATCCAGAACACGCTCGTGTCGGCGCGGGGCGCACCCCGGATCCTGGTCACCCCCGACGAGCGCAACGAGGACGAGCCAGGGATGCAGCTCCTCGAGTTCCCCGCGCCGTGACCGGTCCGCTCGAGTGGCGGCGCAGCCTGGCGGTCGGCGTGCTCGGCTGGGTGTGGGCCCGGGTGTGCGTCGGGGCGGGGTTCTGGGTCGCCCACCTGGTGACCCCCGACCCGGCGCTGGCGGGACGCCAGGACTTCCCGCTGCCCAAGGGCCTGCTGTCGTGGGACTCGTTCTTCTACGACTCGATCGCCCGGGGCGGCTACCACGCCGTCGCCGCCGACGGTGCCCGCTTCTTCCCGCTGTACCCGTTGCTCGGACGCGGCCTCGGGGTCCTGTTCGGCGGCCGCAGCGACGTCGCTCTGGTCGTCATCGGCAACCTGGCCGCGCTGGCCGGCGCGGTGGTGCTGGCGCAGCTGGCCCGCGAGGTCCTCGCGCCTCGTTGGGGGTCCGAGGAGTCCGACGCCGTGGGTCTGCGATCAGCGTGGATGGTGGCGATCGTCCCCGCCGCGATCGTGTTCGTGTGGCCCTACACCGAGGGACTCGCCCTTCTCGCCACCGCCGGGTGCCTGCTCGCTCTGCACCGCCGGGCGTGGTGGTGGGTGGCGCTGTGCGCGGCGTTCGCAGCCGCGCTGCGTCCGACCGGCCTGCTGCTCGGCATCCCGATCCTGATCGAGGTGGTGGCCACCCGGCCCAGGCCCCGGATCGTGCCCGCGTTGGCCGCCCTGGTCGCCGCGCCGCTCGGCCTTCTCGCGTCGCTCGCGTACGTCGGCAACCAGGTCGGTGACTGGATGGCGCCGTGGGAGCAGCAGCGACCGATCCGCGGCGACTTCCGCAACCCGCTGGTGCGGGCGGCCGAGTCGGTCTGGGGTCTGTTCCACAACACCGACACCGAGCTGGTGCCGTTCGTCGTGCTGTGGTGCCTGCTCGTGGTCGTGTCGGTGCGGAAGCGCCAGCCGTGGTCGTGGGTCGCGTTCAGCGGGGCGACGCTGACCGTCGCGCTGGCCGCGCAGACCATCGACTCGATCGGGCGCTACGGCCTGCTCGCCGTGCCGTTGGTGGTGGCCCTCGCGCAGTGGTCGGACCGCCGGTGGCGTCAGGTGCTGGTGTCCTGCGTCGGCTCCGCCGGTCTGGTGGTCTGGACCGCGCAGGTCCTCCAGGGCCGCATCGTCCCCTGACCGCCGCCCCCTGACCGCTTTGTCCCGCACAGAGGGGGTGATCACCGCGTCTGTGCGGGACAAAGCGGTCCTCGGGGCGAGCGCGGAAGGACCCGTCGGCGCGTAGGGTTCGCGGCCATGGCGCACGACCTGGTGATCCGTGGGGGACAGCTCGTCGACGGGACCGGCGCTCCGGCCCGCACGGCGGACGTGACCGTCGACGACGGCCGGATCAGCGCCGTGCTCGAGGCAGGAACCGCCGGAGTCGCCGACCGCGAGATCGACGCCGACGGCCTGCTGGTCACGCCCGGCTTCGTCGACATCCACACCCACCTCGACGCCCAGGTCGCCTGGGACCCGCTCGGCACCAGCTCGAGCTGGCACGGCGTGACCAGCGTGGTCATGGGCAACTGCGGGGTGACCTTCGCTCCCTGCAAGCCCGAGGACCGCACCTACCTGGCCGACATGATGGAGTCCGTCGAGGACATCCCCGCCGAGACGATCATGGCGGCGCTCCCCTGGGACTGGCAGACCTACGGCGACTACCTCGACAGCCTCGAGCGGATCGACAGCGTCATGAACGTCGGCGGGATGGTCGGCCACTGCGCCCTCCGCTACTGGGCGATGGGCGACCGATCCATGGATCCCGATGCCCGTCCGAGCGCCGCCGAGCTCGACGAGATGGTCGGTCTGCTCGACGAGGCAATGGCCGCCGGCGCCCTCGGGTTCTCGACCTCGCGCACCCTGCGCCACAAGGTCCCCGATGGACGTCAGGTCCCCGGCACGTTCGCGGAGCCCGACGAGCTGATCGCCCTCGCGGACGTCCTGGCCCGACGCGGGCGAGGCATCTTCGAGAGCGCCCCCCGCTTCGACGGCGACGGCCCGTCCGAGCCGCGCTGCCGATCGGAGCTCGACTGGATGCGCGAGGTGGCACTGCGGTCCGGCCGCCCGGTCACGTTCAACCTGACCCACACCTTCGACAACCCCGACCACCACCGGTTGGCGATCGAGCTGGCCGAGTCCGCCAACGCCGAGGGTGCCCGGATCCGCCCCCAGACCACGGCGCGGGGAATCGGCGTGCTGTTCTCGTTGCAGTCCGCCACCCCGTTCGGGCGGCACCCGTCGTGGGCTGCGCTCCGTGAGCTCGACCTCCCCGGTCGGCTGGCCGCGTTGCGTGACCCCACGACCCGGGCCCGGTTGATCGCCGAGGCCGACACCGCGCCGTCCGCCGAGGAGCTGGCCCGCTTCTTCGTCACCGGGGCCGACGGGGTCCCCGGCCAGCGAGACGGGATCGCCCGCTACGACTGCGACCCCCGAACCGCGCTGCCCGCGGTGGCCGCCGAGCGGGGCGTGTCGATGGCCGAGGCGTACGTCGACCTGTGCGACGAGAGCGACGGTCGGGTGCTCGTCTACTGGCCGCTGCTCAACCAGTCGATGGACGCGATCGCCGAGATGCTGGCCGATGACACCGTGATCATGGGCCTGGCCGACGCCGGCGCCCACGTCGGACAGATCCTCGACGCCAGCCAGCCCACCTGGTTCCTCACCCACTGGGCCCGCGACCGCGGGTTGCTGACACCGGAGCGTGCGGTGCAGCGGCTCTCGTCGGACACGGCGGCCTTCGTCGGACTGTCCGACCGCGGCACCGTCGTTCCCGGCATGGCCGCCGACCTGAACGTGATCGACTGGGAGGGGCTCGCCCTGCCGGTGCCCGAGTTCGTCCACGACCTGCCCAAGGGCGCGGGCCGGTGGATCCAGCGGGCCGACGGCTACGTCGCCACCGTGATCAACGGTGTCGTGGCGCTGGAGAGCGGCGAGCACACCGGCGCGATGCCCGGTCGGGTCCTGCGCTCCGGACCCGACCAGCGGTGACCGGACCGACGCTGCGTCACCCCACGGCCCGGCCGTCCGTCCGGCCGCCAATCCGGCCCACCCGGACGTCCCGCGACGCGTTCACGTCCCGTCCCGCACCCGCGTCCCATCCCGCGGCGTGACCGCGAACGAACCGCGCCTCCCCGTCCTCGACGTCCTCGACGACGTCCGTGCCGCCCTCGCCGACCGCGGCGCCGCGGTGCTCGTGGCCCCGCCCGGCACCGGCAAGACGACCGCTGTCCCGCCGGCGCTCATCGACGAGCCGTGGGCCGCCGGAGGCCGCGTCCTCGTCGTTCAACCCCGCCGTCTGGCCGCCCGACGCGCCGCGGCCCGCATGGCCGCGGTGCGGGGTGAGCCCGTCGGCGCGACGTGCGGGTACTCGGTCCGCGGCGACCGCCGAGCCGGCCCCACGACCCGGGTCGAGCTGGTCACCGAAGGGCTCGCCCTCCGACGGCTGCAGGTCGACCCCGCGCTCGAGGGGCCGGAGCGACGGGTGACCGCAGTGCTCCTCGACGAGTTCCACGAACGCTCCCTCGACGTGGACCTGCTGCTGGCGTTGCTGATCGACATCCGCTCCTCCTTGCGGCCCGACCTCCGACTGCTGGTCATGTCCGCCACCCTCCAGCCGGGACCCGTCGCCGCTCGGCTCGGCGATGCCGCGATCGGAGCGGTCCCCGTCATCACCGCCACCGCCCCGCAGCACCCGGTGCGAACCCTGCACCGCCCCGGCCGGGGTCAGGACCGCATCGAGGACCGGGTGGCGACGGTGATCCACGAGTCGTTGGACGCCGGACCCGAGTCCGACGGGGCGCTCGGCGACGTGCTGGTCTTCCTCCCCGGCCGTGGCGAGATCCGCCGCACCGCCGAGCGCCTCTCCCGCGGGGTCGGGGCCGAGGTCGTCGTCCACCAGCTGCACGGCTCGGTCCCCGCCGCGGAGCAGGACGCAGCGCTGGCACCGGACCCGCGGGGCCGCCGTCGGGTGGTGCTGGCCACCGCGATCGCCGAGACGTCGATCACCGTCGACGGGGTGCGCATCGTCATCGACTCCGGCCGACGCCGAACCCTGCGCGTCCACGCCGCGACCGGTCTGCCCGGCTTGACCACCACACCGGTCTCGCTCGCCGGTGCCGACCAGAGGCGTGGTCGGGCCGGCCGGACCGGACCGGGCACCTGCTACCGGCTGTGGTCCGCAGAGGAGGAACGGCACCGGGCCACCGCCGATCCACCCGAGATCCTGGAGTCGGACCTGGCGGGTCTGCTCCTGCAGGTCCTCGCGTGGGGCGCCCATCCCGGGGACCTGCCCTTCCTCGACCCTCCGGCCGGCCCCCACCTGGCCGCGGCCGGGGTCCTGCTCGCCGATCTCGGGGCCACCGACAGCACCGACCCGGACACGACCCGACTCACCGCCCGGGGCCGCACCCTGGCCCAGCTCGGGTTCCACCCCCGGCTCGGCGCCGTGGTCCACGCCGCGCTCGACGGACCGCTGGGTCGGCAGCGGACCGCGGAGCTGGCCGCCCTGCTCGAGGTCGACCCGCCGGGGGATCCCGACCTCGTCGAGCGACTCCTCCGGATGTCCCGCGGTGAGCGTTCCAGGGAGCTCGCCGACGCGACACGGGACTGGCGCAACCGTCTGCCCCGCGATCGGGGCCGGCACGCGGAGCAGGACGACCCCGACGGCATCGGCTCCGCCGAGGCGATCGGCGCGGCCGCGAGCTCAGCGATCCTCGCCGGCTATCGCGACCGGCTGGCCCGACGCCGCGACGGCGACCGAACCGACGGTCGGGGCCGGCAGGCGGTGATCTACCAGCTCGTGGGCGGCGGAGAGGTCGCCCTGCAACCACCGGACGACCCGCTCAGCCGGTCGCGATGGCTGGCGGTCGCGTCCCTCGACCGCGGCGACACAGCGATCGGCCGCACGGCCGCCGGACCCGCCGACCGCGGTCGCATCCAGCTGGCCGTCGCGGTGGACGACTCAGCTGCCGAGGCCGCTCTCCGGGACCGGACCGCTGATGTGGACGAGGTGTTCTGGGATGGCAGCCGACGCGAGGTCCGAGCCGTCCGTCGTCGGCAGGTCGGGTCCATCACCCTCGACGAGCGTCCGTGGCGCGACCCGCCCTCCGAAGCGCTGAGGGCCGCTCTGGCCGACGGGGTCCGGATCGCCGGAGCGGGCCGGGTGTTCGACCGTTGGCCCGAGGCCGAGGAGCTCCGTGCCCGCCTGGCGCTGAGCAGACCCACCCCCGACGCGACTGGCAGTCTGGCCGCCGCGACTGCCGCAGGTGGGTCCGCTTCCGGCGATCCCACCGACGACGGGCGCGCTGACGACGACGTCGACCTCCTCGTCGCCCGCGCCGCGTTCACCGGACGGGTGTCCCGGGCGGATCTTGCGACGCTCGATGTCGCCCGGTGGCTCCTGGACGGGCTGAGCTGGACGGACCGGACGGCGCTGGAGGAGTGGACGCCCCTGCACCTCGACCTGCTCTCGGGTCGCCGGGTACGGGTCCGTTACGGAGCGGAGGGACCTGTCGTGTCGACCCGGCTTCAGGACCTGCTCGGCACCGACACCCACCCCACTGTGGGCATCGAGCGGGTCCCCGTCACCGTCGAGCTGCTGTCACCCGCCGGGCGTCCGCTGCAGCGCACCTCTGATCTGCCGGGGTTCTGGCGCGGCAGCTACGCCGCGGTCCGCGCCGAGATGAGGGGCAGGTACCCCAAGCACCGGTGGCCAGAGCGACCCTGGGAGCCGATCCCCGGCCCACGCTCCTGACCCCGCGCTCCAACGATCCGAGTTTCTGACGACACTGGAGTACCGCCAGTGTCGTGACTTGTCGTCAGAACGCGACGGGCCAAGTTTCTGACGACACTGGAGTACCGCCAGTGTCGTGACTTGTCGTCAGAACGCGGTGGGTCAGGACGTGGTGGGGCGGTACCAGAGGGAGAGGATCGGCTGGTCGGGGACCTCGGCCGAGCTCCGCAACAGGTCGGCCAGAGCCGGATCGGTGGACGCCCGGCGCATCAGAGCCGGTCCCTCGAGTCCGCCCGACGCTGCCGCCACCCTCCGGTCCATCCGGGCACGCTCCCGGCGCTGCGACGCGGTCAGCGGATCCACCCGACCGACCAGCTCCCAGCCGTCACCGGTCGGAGCCGCCTCGCCCGACTCGACCCGCAGCTCCCCGGTCGCGTCCTGCGGCCGGGCCCGACGGTCACCGAACTTGCTGGCCATGTCGGCCGCCACCACGGAGCGGTAACCGAGGCGGTCGAGCGACGCGACCAGCTCCGCGACCCCGAAGCCCTCGGACGCGAACACGACGTTGGCGGTGGCGTCGGACGAGACCAACAGCGGTCCCCGATCGGGATCGACCACCGACGGCACCCGGGCGGCCAGCCTGCCCACCGCGACCGGCAACAGCCCGGGCTCCTGGTCGGAGAGGACCGCGCCCACCGACGTGGCGACCACGGCGCACACGGCGAGGGCCGCCACCGCCGCCGTGGCGCGTGCCCGCCACCTCACCGGCCGACCGGCCAGCAGGAGGCCCAGCGCCGTCCACCCCGCCGCCAGCCAGATCAACATGGCCAGCGCCGATGTGGGAGCCATCGACCACACCGCCACCGCACCCCTGGAGAAGGACAGACCGACCAGCAGCCCCACCAGCACCGCGGCCGTGCCAGCGTGCAGCCACCACGGCGCCCCGAGGTCTCGCCGATCCGCCCCGTCGGCGTCGTCGGCGTCGTCGGCGTCGGGGGCTCCGTCGACCGGTTCGGCGTCGGGATCCCGGGCCGAGCGCGACCGTCGTCCGGCGACCGCCAGGGCCACCATCGACGCGACCCACACCAGGAGCGCGACCGGTACGACACCCGCCGAGGACCCGTCGATCTCGCTCGAGAGGTCGACCGGCAGGGTCCGACCCAACCACGGCGCCCACGGGTCGAACTGGAGACGCAGAGCGCTCCACGCCCCCGTCAGGCCGACGGTCGGCTCCGACGTGCCGGCGGCGTCCAGCAGCTGGGTCAGGTTCCCCGGTGTGGTCACCACCTGCTCGACGATCGTCGGGGTCACCGTGACCACGAGCACCGCCACGCTGGCCCCGACCGCGATCAGCAGGGCGCGCCGACGGCCGCTGTCACCGGAGCGGACGACGTCACGGGCCACGACCGCGACCGCGGCCACCAGCACCACCCCGACGGCCACCGCCACCGATGTCAGCAGGGTCCACACCGACGCCAGGAACCACAGCAGCGCCACCACCCCCGGCAGGATCGACAGGGTCCCGGACGCGACCTCCCACACGGCCATGACGGCCAGCGCGACCAGCAGGACGGTGAGCATCGGCTCCCACGGATCGGCCAGACGATCGAGGCCGCGGCCCAGGACCAGCACCATGGACAGCAGCGCCGTCCAGCACACCAGCAGGGCGCCTCCGCGACGGGCCGCCACCGCCAGCATCCCGGCCACGGCCCCGTATCCGACCAGCAGGACCGCCGCCGCGATCCCGAGCGGGCCGGCCGCCGCGGGCAGTGCGAGGAGCCAGAAAAGCCACGGACCCGGCTGGTTGCCGCCGTAGCGCTCGTAGGAGCCGACCAGCGGAAGGTCCCCGCCGAGGACGTCGCCGGAACGGAGCTCGATCAGGGCGACGTCGTGGTTGCGGGGGGCGTCGTCGGCAGTGGCGACCTTGGCGAAGGTCAGGAGGAACGGCAGGGCGACCAGGACCAGGGCGACTCGCAGCACCCAACGGCGATCGGTCAGGCGGCCGCCGTCATCCGGCACGACGGAGCCACCGACGGGCGTGGTCGAGACGGGACTCGAGCTGCTCGAGCGTGGCCTCGGACACCTTGCGGATCCCGGTCAGTCGGTTCAGCTCGGCCTGCACCTGCACGTATCCCCACCCGGTCGATCGCACCAGCTCCGCCGCGACGTCGGCATTCTGGTCCCGGAGCCTGGCCTTGCGCTCGCGTCGGGTCATCGACGCCACCGGATCGGCCGGACCGGCGGACGGGCCCGACCCCTCTGCGCCGGAACCCCCGTCGGCCGGGACCACCACGTGACCGCCGCCGGGCAGCGGCGGTGGCAGCAGCACCAGCTCCACCCCCTCGGGAGCGTGACGGTCACCGGGGTCGTCGGGATCGTCGCCGAACACGCCGAGCCCGCCCGGGCCGGACCCGGCCGCTCCCCCGCGGCCATCGGCGTCGTCGCCGTCGATCGCGACCGCCCCGATCACCGAGAACAGGCTCATCTGCTCGTCGTCGCCGAGGTCGTGGGCGTCGATCTCGTCCGGGCGGTCCGGGTCGAGCTCCTCACGGTCCCGGCGACGGCGCAGGGAGTGACGTCGGGACTCGCTCAGCTCAGCGGAGTAGCGACGCAGACGAGGGTCGTCCGGCAGGAAGAACCAGGCCGGCTGGGTCCGCGACCCCGGACCGTGCAGACCCGGGGTCCAGCGCACGACCCTCCCGACGGCCTGACGGAAGAACAGCTCGGTGGTGGTGGTCGTGGCGAACACCGCGATGCGCAGCCGGGGGATGTCGACACCCTCGGACACCATGCGCACCGCCACGATCCACGGGTCGGCCGACGCCGCGAACGACGCGATGTGATCGGACGCGTCGGGGTCGTCGGAGGTGGCGACCACGGCCCGGACGCCGTGACGTTCACGGAGCACCCGGGCGATGTCCTGCGCGTGGGCCTGGTCCATGGCGATCACCAGGCCGCCCGCCTCGGGGTGGTGGCGGCGAAGGTCGACCAGGCGCTCCTGGGCCTGGTCGAGCACGGCCGGCAGCCACTGGCCCTCCAGCGACAGCGCGGTGCGCAACCGCTGGTTGGCCTGCTCCCGCGCCAGCTCGTCGTCGAAGGTGGCCGACAGCACCTCGCCGTCGGGGGCGACCCACTCCATGAACCCGTTGATGCGCGGGAAGTACACCGGCCGCACGACCCCGCGGTCGGCCAGCGCCTGGCCGTAGCCGTACTCGTAGTCGGCGCGGGCCTCGTCGAGGTGGTAGTCGACGAACGGGATGGCGGAGGTGTCGGAGCGGAACGGCGTGCCCGACAGCGACAAGCGGCGGGCCGCGCCGCCGAAGGCCTCCAGCACCGACTCCCCCCAGGCCCGGTCGTCACCGGCGTGGTGGATCTCGTCGAAGACGACGAACGCGCCCCGCGCCAGCCCGGCCAGCACCCGGGACGAGGTCGCGACCTGCTGGTAGGTGGTCACGATCCCGTGCATGTCGCCGGGCAGCTCCCCGTCGCGCGCCGACCAGTCCGGGTCGAGGTGCAGACCGAGGCGCAGCGCGGCGCGCGACCACTGGTGCTTGAGGTGCTGGGTCGGGGCGACCACGACGAGGCGTCGTCCGGGGTTGTCGGCCAGGTCCTGCACCGCGGCGGTCAGAGCGAAGGTGGTCTTGCCGGCCCCGGGGGTGGCCACCGCCAGGAAGTCGGGGCCGGAGGTGTCGGCGAAGCGCTCCAGGGCCTCGGACTGCCACGGGCGCAGGCGGATCCGGGTGGGGCGGACGGCGGACGGGGCGCTCACCGGCGCGGATCGTCGGTTTCGAACGTGGGCACCGGCATGGGCTCGCTAGCTTAGGAGCACCGCCCGACGCCCCGGACACCGGCTCGACACCGTCGCCGCCGACCGGTCCGCCGGCGAGCGACGGCCGACCAGGGGGACACATGAGCATCCGCGACGTCGACCTGACTCCGTTCGCCGACATGGCGTACTGGTCCCACGGCTCGGAAGTCCGCGCCGACATGTTCCGCCAGCTGCGCGACGAGGCGCCGGTGCTGTTCATGGAGGAACCCGAGATCGAGGGGCTCCCCAAGGGGCCGGGTTTCTGGTCGGTCACCCGCCACGCGGACGTGGTCCACGTGTCGCGCCACGCCGACGTGTTCAGCTCGGCGCAGGGCACGACGATCGTCGACCTCCCCCAGGAGCTCAACGAGTTCATGGGATCGATGATCAACATGGACGCACCGCGCCACACCCGGCTGCGCCACATCGTCAACAAGAGCTTCACGCCCCGGATGGTCAACCGCATCGACGAGGACGTGAGGGTGAAGGCCCGCAACATCCTCGCGGATGTCGCCGACACCGGCGGTTGCGACCTGGTCAGCCGGATCTCGGCCCCGCTGCCGCTGCAGATCATCTGCGAGATGATGGGCATCCCCCGCGACCAGTGGGGACGGATCCTGGAGCTCACCAACGTCGTGCTCGGCGACCAGGAGTCGGTCCCGGACCTTCCGACCCTCATGGCGGCGGTCATGGAGATGGCCCAGATCGCCCGGGAGGTCGGTGAGGACCGTCTGGCGGAACCCCGCGACGACCTGGTGTCGGCGATGATGCACGCCGAGGTCGACGGCGAGCCGCTGTCGCCCATGGAAATGGCGAGCTTCTTCATCCTGCTCGCCGCCGCCGGCAACGAGACCACCCGAAACGCGATCACCCACGGGGTCCGGCTGCTGACCCTGCACCCCGACCAGCGGGCCCGCTGGATGGCCGACGTCGACGGGGTCGCCCCCACCGCGGTCGAGGAGATCGTCCGCTACGCGACCCCGGTCATCCAGTTCCGCCGCACCGCCACCCGCGACACCGAGATCGCCGGACAGCCGATCGGCGCCGGCGACAAGGTGGTCATGTGGTACGAGTCGGCCAACCGCGACGAGCGCGTCTTCGACGACCCGGGCACCTTCGACGTGACCCGGACCCCCAACGAGCACGTCGGCTTCGGCGGCGGCGGACCGCACTTCTGCCTGGGCGCCAACCTGGCCCGACGCGAGATCCGGGTCATGTTCGAGGAGCTGTTCCGGTGGCTGCCCGACATCGCGATGACCGGCGAGCCCGACTACCTGCAGTCCGGCTTCATCCACGGCATCAAGCGGATGACCTGCGAGTTCACCCCGACCGAGATCCCCCGCCTCGAACCCCTCGGCGACACGCCGTGAGGCGGGTCGGTCCGGCAGTGCTGGCGGTGCTGGTCGCCGCCGCGGGTCTCGTCGGCTGCTCCGACGACGCCGCGCCCCAGGCGCGCTCGGAGCCCCGCCCCAGCGCCGAGACCACCCGGCCGGCCCCGACCGACGGGGTCGACGGGGGCGACGGGGTCGGCGACCCGTACTTCCCGCAGGCCGGCAACTCGGGCTACCAGGTCGAGCGCTACGACCTGGTCATGGACGTGCGCATCGCCGGCCCCGACCGACTCGACGCCACCGCCACGATCA